>Ga0308157_10000522_pt1 | contig 123246 bp, 97 predicted proteins | sample PhyBR1_FD_201035 | JGI IMG/M metagenome (GOLD analysis project Ga0308157, IMG submission 201035) | Phyllosphere microbial communities from UC Gill Tract Community Farm, Albany, California, United States - DLSLB.R1 | ecosystem: Host-associated > Plants > Phyllosphere > Unclassified | place... | reverse complement strand
CTTCAATGCAAAACTCAAAGCTTTCAGGAGCGTCTTCCGTGGAGTAAGGGATACAACATTCTTCCTGTACAGAGTGATGAAATTGTATGCTTAAAAATGATTACCCCCCAAACTTTCGGTATGATCCAATTCTATATTTTTTAAAATGTTACGGACATAACGGACGCAATCGTTTTCGAGAATTATGCAACCGATTGAGTAGGATAACCTATTGATTTTTGAATTAAAAATGATCCATTTTGTTCATGTGTTCTGCAGAACAATAGATTATAAACTAAAAAATTATCCCACTTAACTAATTTAATTTATGAAGAAGACGCTAAGTAATATTTCTAGCTTAATAGCAGGCCTATTTGTAGCTAGTTTATTTTTATTCTCATGCTCTAAGGATACGAATACTCCTGTCGAACCGGTGAATCCTATAGATACAACTTTAACAAATTTAAAGTTCGTTAGTAATCCGAAAAACTTAAATGTAATTATGTTCGTGCCAACAGATAATCCTCCGCTTAGTGACTATAAGCCTCGTTTATCTCAGTTGCTGGTGATGTTCCAAAGCTGGTACCATGAGGAAATGAAAAGATACGGGTATGATAAGTATATGGGGTTATCAAAAGATGATTCCAGTAAATATGTAAATATTATTGAAATTCCGGCTCAGGGAGCACAAGCTGATTATCCTTATAGTTCGGCTATTTCCGCAAATAAAATAATCAATGAAATTAAGGCGTATCGTACAGCTCATCCAGAAAGTTTTTCTTCAGATAATCATTATCTTATTTTACTGCCGGAAAGAACAAGTGGCGATACTGGTCAGCCATTTTATGGATATGGAAGATACTGCTTTGCATTAGACAATTCGTCCATGTCGATAAATCATATTCCTAATCCTAATTCAAACTATTTAGGAGGAATGCTGCATGAGCTTGGCCATGGTTTAAATTTACCTCATAACAGAGCAAAGTATATTTCTGAAGAACCTTCTTTAGGCACTTCTTTAATGGGAAGTGGAAATGTTAGTTTCAGTAAGGGGAATCCAACATTTTTGACTGCTGTGGATGCCGCTATTTTGAATAACAATGAGATCTTTCAATCTGTATTAGCAACAAACACAGCATATCAATCAGCTGTCTTTACGGTAAATCCTGAATTCAACATTGATAATGAAAATCAGAAACTAAACATTTCAGGAAACTTTACTTCTGATAAAGAAGTAAGTGATATTTTAATTTACCTAGATCCGAATGTTAATAATGAAGGGGTAGGAGCAAATAAAGACTACAATGCCATAGGATGGAAATTTACTCCGGGACCTAATAATACAATATCTTGTTCCATTGATTTAAACGAGCTTTATTATAAAGGAAATATACCGTATGAAGTAAAAGTGAAGTTGTTACTTAAGAACGGATGGAACTCTACTACAAGTTATGATTTTCAATATATCAACGATGTGTTGACTTCTTTTGATGATTTTGTATTTACATTTTCCAATGCCTATTATGCAGGAGATAAAGGATCACTAGAAATAGGTAATTATACAACGGCAGACTTATTAGCTAAAGGTATTACTGATAATAGTATCTCATCTATTAAAGTAGGTCAAAATTTAAAGGTTACTTTATTTGATGGCGATAACTTTACTGGAGATAGTCTTGAACTAACTTCGTCGTCTTCCTACCTTTCTACATTTAATGATAAGGTTTCTTCTATGAAAGTTGAAACAAAATAAAATGAAGAGGCGGGAGAAAAGTGTTTTCCTGCTCTACATGGGTTAGTAAATTAAAAACCACGCCATAGAGCGTGGTTTTCTTTATCTTAGCATATAGAGGCTTAAAACACCTTTATTTATTAAACTACATAGTACTGTTCCCATCCTTTTGCAGGGGGAGGGCCTACTAGCATTTCATTTGCGAATCGATCGTTAGTAATCTGTTTTGTTTTTGGGTCAAGTTCAATTTTACAATTTAATTTCTGAGTAATAACACCTAAACAGAATACCTGACTTAATGGACCAGCGATTTCGAATGCTGATCTTGTCTTTTCCAATCCCTTGCAAGCATTGAGGAAGTTAGCGAAATGATTTGAAGGACTTGTGGGTACTTGAGGGAGTTTAGATTCCATTTCTTTTGCTTTTTCCTCTGGTATAATTTGCAAAGTGCTACCATGAGAACTTCCTTTGAAAATCAAGTCTTTTGAATAGATGATTTTTCCCGGATTTAATTTTGCCGGTTCTATTTTACCTGTACTTGGTGGTGGAATATTTGGATCCAACCCGGATACGCCGTAACCTTCGGGGATTTCAGGTAGATTGTTCAGTCCGTCAAACCAGTTTATATCTACTGCCGGCATGTTTTTTCTTTTCGGGAAATGAAAATTAATTGTTGATGACATTGGGAAAAAGTAGGAGTTATGTCCTTCCAAATATTTTGCTTCAACGACAGTAGGCAAACCTAAATTCAGAAATTCATGAGCAGTATCTAAAATATGTGCGCCCCAATCTCCAAGGGCTCCCATTCCAAAGTCAAACCAGCAACGCCATTGTCCATTTACAAAGTCTTTGTTATAAGAATGTCCTAGAGTTTGCATTTGCCAGATTTCCCAATCTAGTGTTTCAGGAATTGGTTCTGGGTAGGGAAATCCGGATATATTGGGATCCCATCCATGCCATCGTCTTGGACTATTCATATGCGCATCAATCCGTGTAACGTCTTTAATGATTCCAGCATCTTTCCATGCTTTAAATTGGAAATAGTTAGCTTCAGAATGCCCCTGGTTTCCCATTTGAGTAGCCAGCTTTGGATTTTTCTTTGCTTTCTGTATCATGAGTTCTACCTCTGTGAATGTTCTAGCCATAGGTTTCTCTACATACACATGTTTCCCTTGATCTAGAGCCTGCATTGTGATGGCAAAGTGGGAGAAGTCAGGAGTGCCCACAGATACAGCATCAAATTGATTTCCCATTTCATCAAAAAGTTTACGGAAATCCTGATACCGAGGAACATTAGGAAACATCTTAATAATTTCCTGTGTATGTTTTGCTCCCATATCTACGTCGCATAATGCGACTATATTGCATAAGCCGGTTTTATAAAGTTCTTTTATAATTTCGTTTGCTCTGTTTCCAATCCCGATACAAGCTAGGTTTACTCTTTCGTTTGCACTGGCAAGTTTTACTTTTCCCAATACGCTATTGGATAACATGACAGCTCCTCCTGCAATAATAGATTTACTGATAAAACTTCTGCGCGATAAATAATGATTCATGTTTAGTTATTTTGTTGATTTAATCTTAATTGAACGGAAAGAGACTTCATCACCATGATCTTGTAATAAAATATGACCTTCTGCTGCTTCACCGAAGTTATCCCAATCCTTGTATTTACTTATAGCTACTAAGTCTTTGAATTCCTGAGATCCACGAGTATAGGATAATACTTTTACACCATTCAAATAATAGGTTACATTGTTGTCTTTATCCACCTTTATTCGCCCCCGGTTCCATTCTCCAATCGGTCTTGTAGCACCACGTCCTTTATCGGATGTAATCAAATCATAAAGAGAGGCAATGGTTCTATTACCATCCCGACCTAATTTGGCATCAGGATGTAATTTATCATCAAGAATTTGATATTCTAATCCAATGGCTGACCCTGAGGTTTGTTCCTGCAAGGTGACAAAGTATTTAACTCCGGAATTTGCACCAGGCGTTAATTTAAACTCAAATGATAAATCGAATACACTGTATTGGTCGTTTGTGATGATGTCTCCTCCATTTGTTGATTCGGAACCATCTGATTTCTGTACCTGGATGATACCATTGTTAATTGTCCATCCTTTTTCAGGGAATTCATCAGACTTAACACTTCTCCAACCATCCGAGTTAATTCCATTGAACAAAAGTTTATATCCGTTTTTTTCCTCATCAGCACTTAATTTATTGGGGGTTAAGTTTACAATATATTGGTCTTCCGGATATGGACTTGGTTTCAGGTTTTCGGTTTGGATATTTATATTTTTAAAATAAACTTTTTTGCCATCATGTTCATCAGCAACACTATGTACCTGCAACCCGATAAAACCCGATGCATCAACCGTATCTACAACATAAGCTGCAGGTACACCGTTTACCCAAGAACGAAGTTCATTACCTATTGCTTCAATTCTTATATGGTTGAACTCATTCTGTTTATAAGCTGTTTTAGAAGCTTCATTTAAATCCAAGGGATAAATCCATCCTCTACGAGCTTCATCATAAATACCACCTGACCAAGCGCGGGGAGAAGGATCTATTTCTATTTGTCTACCATAGACTCTTCCTTTACCATCATTTTGATTAGGATCTATATGACTTCTCGTTTGAATACCGGAATTCGTTTGATCTCCTTCAAGTTTAACATCTAATTCGAGAATGAAATCTCCGTACTCCTTTTCTGTTATTAAAAAAGAATTTGGGGTACCTTTCGTCATTCGCCCTACAATTGCACCGTCTTCCACAGAATAGGGAGCATCTCCTCCGACAGATTTCCAACCTTCTAATGTTTTTCCATCAAACAGAGGTTTGAATTCCTTATTGTCAGTATTTTGTGTACAGCTCTGGAAAGAGAGTAGTAGCGAAAAGCTCAAGGCAGAAAATGACCTTAAAATAGTTTTAGTTTTCATGAATTGATTTTTTAAAGTAATCGACATTTAGATTTAATTTTTTGTTATTCTTGTGGACCTAATATTGTTCCTTCTTCTGGGACAATATTAGGTTTCTCATTTCGTTCAGCTCCAGGATAACCAATATTTTGATTAATTACTCCTTTCACGTTTGCATTAATTGCTGTTGCAGGTACCGGCCAAAGAATATGATGAACTGAAATTTTATATTCTGCCCACTTATGCTTTACACCTTTGTTATAAAAGTTGCTTTTAGAAATAACCCGATCATACCAGAAGTTGATGCCATTTTGCTTGATATTGGAATTTATCCCTCCAGGGCCACTTATGTTTTCCAAACTATAAACCCTTCCTCCAAAAATTTCACATGGTTTTTTAGTTTTGGCATATGTGTAAGATATTCGGACTAACTCCGTGTGCCGGGCTTCTTCATAATAAAGTTCTCTTGCACGTTCATCTAATATTTCTCCCATATTAACTTCGGCCGCTTGAATCGGTTTCGCTCCGGCTCTTGTTCTAACTTCATTCAGGGCATTAGCTGCCATTCCTAATTGATCTTTCCAATAGAAAGCCTCAGCTAACAATAAATAAACTTCAGCGGAACGATAGATATACCAAGGTGTTTCACCACCCGTCCACGTTGCCTGAAGAGGATCAGGAACAAAAACTTTATAATGTGGCCAAGAAAACCAAAGACGAATCGTGTCTTCAGGACTCATGCTTGGGCTTTTAATTAAGTTTTTTCCATACCATTGGCTCCCTTTTGCTTTAAGATCAGGATTGTTGTACCTTAAATCTTCCATTTTTCTCCAACTATCTTTGTTGTGTATTCCACGCATATCATTAGCTTCTTTATCCGATCTCCACAAAGAATTACTAGAATACCAAGTCGGTCTTAGTCGTCCGATCCCTCTTCCATAAGTTTTATTTAAATCCATGGTTGGGTCGGTTTCGCCGCTGGCAACATTTACATTAGTTCCGGTTTGTCCGTCAGGAGTTTTAATGTTACCATTATTCCAAAATGGAACAGCATTACGCATAGTTTCAATTCTTGCAGAACCCTCTGCTTCAGGATAAGCAACTACATACATTAATCCTTCTGAGTTACTCATATCGAGTTTTGCTTCAACACTATGTAAATCAAACATTAAATTTGTATTTGGAAGACTTTGGTTGATGGTAAATCTATTTTTCATAAGAGGGTGTTTTGCTACGATCTCATTACCCACCTTAATTGCTAAATCAAAATCTTCGAGCTCAATTGCCACTTTCATTAATAAAACTCCACAAGCAGCTTTTGAGGTTCTCCCTCGATCTACATTGTCCGGAACCCACTCATATGCAAATTCCAGATCTTTTTTCAATCTTCTTAAAATGCTCCAACGATCATGAGAGCTGAAGTCGTATTTAGGTTCCAAAACTTCCCAATCAATAAATGGAACATCACCAAATTGATGGACTAATTTGTAATAACGATAAGCACGCTGAAAATAAGCAGATCCAAGAATAGCATTTTTTTCTGCGTCATCTTTAAATGTGGCAAGGTCTATTCTAGAGATAACAGTATTAGCATATTTTATGCCTTTATATCCTTCGAACCAATACCAACCAACACGTGTATAATCTATCGAATTTAATTGAGCATCTGGCATTAAAGCAATATCCATGTTCATTTGTGGACCAGCCTTATCGGTAGTGCCTTCTACAGCAACATCGGATTGAATAATTTCCGTTAAAATAGGAGCTCCGTCTCCAAAATATTCCAACCGCATATTTCTTTCAGCTGCAGTTAATGCTGCATAAAGTCCTTCTGGAGTTGAAAGCACTACTTCCGGTGTATAAAAAGAAAGAGGCTGAGGCTTTAACCAATCTTTGCTACAGCCTATCATTAAGAATATTGTGCTTAAAGAGAAGATGCTTATATATAGTAGTTTTTGGTAAGTTTTCATAATAATTGATTTATAATGAGAAATTAAGACTTAGGTTATAAGTTCTGGGCACAGGGAATTGGTCTGTAGGTACTGGAAAGCCTTCAGGGTCTCCATAGGTCCAGTTAGGTGACCAAACAGCAACATTACGAATTGATGCTGAAACTCTTAAATTCCGAATACTTGCCTTTTCACTCAATTCGGAAGGTACTAAGTATGAAAGAGAAATGTTTTCCAACCTAATAAACGATTTATCAATTAAGTTAACACCGATATTTCTCGATCCAATTCTGGCAAAATCATTAATTGGATTCTCGGTTGTCCATCTTGGCATAACGTAATCAGTTGTTCTGTCAGCAAAACTAGAGTTATTGGCGGCACGATTGTATTCATTAGATTGTCCCCAATTAGAATAGATAAACACAGATAAATTGAAATTTCTATAATTAAAGTCGTTTCTCCAAGACCACCTGAATCTAGGTGTTCTATAACCTTGAAATATGCGATCAGCATCCGTCATTACTCCATCTCCATTTTGATCAATGTATTTAAAGTCACCAGGTTGTAAGCCAAATTTTTCTGCTTCGGATTCTTCTCCTAATTGCCAAACCCCATTTCTTTCGTATTCCCAATTTCGGTCTGGATCCTGACCAATAAACCACCTGTTTTTAATATCATCTGCTTCTTTTTGTCCAACCACATTTCCATTTGCATCCACTACATCAATCATATCACCATACAGTTTTAAAATTTTTCTCCGATTGAGATTGAAAATCAAGTTGGAACTCCAATTAAATGCTTCTTTTTGAATAATATTACCAGTTAGGCTGAATTCGAAGCCTTTGTTTTCTAATTGACCTAAATTGGCTGCTACATTGCTAAAACCAATTATTTCTGGTAATTCACGATCCACCAATAGGTCATTAGTTGTTGCTGTATAGGCTTCAATCGAACCAGTTAATCGGTTTTTCAATACACCGAAATCTAATCCAATATTATATGAGGATTTGTTTTCCCATTTTAATCCTAAATTCGGCATTCTATTTACGTATAATTGGGATTGTAAATAAACATTTCCTTTTGAATCTATGTAAGGATGCAGACCGGAGGTCATGTCAGCTAAAGCATCATATTGAGGAATATCTCTATTTCCATTTTTACCCCATGACAATCTAAGTTTACCATAATCCAACCATGAAGACATCTCCTGCATGAATTTTTCATTTGTAAATGTCCAACCAAAAGCTAACGCAGGAAATGTAGCCCTTGGATTTTGCGATCCAAACGCAGAGTAACCATCCCTTCTGACTGAAGCTGTTAATAAATATTTGTCATTGTAAGAGTAAAACAATCTAGCCATTAAAGCATCTGCTGTCCGATAAGTGTCATCACTTTCATTCAATGGCACCGTTCCGGCTTGTAATCTATGCCATTCTAAAATATCACTTGGTGAATAATTCGAGGTTGAAGCTTTAGTCATCCAAAATTGACCTTTTTCTGCATTTTGAAGTAAGGTTACTTCAAAATTGTGATCACCAAAAGCTTTTTTCCATCTAAGGACATTATCCATTTGCCAATTATATGTTTTTTCAAATCTTCGCTCAGAACGTCCGTTTGAACCTGCCCATTCAGGATTGGCGGCTGATTCATGATTGTAATATTCTCTCCAGATATAAGAAGGCGTGAAGTTGGACTGGATTTCAAATCCATATGGAAGTGTAATGACTCCATACAGGGTTGCATTTAGTGTGTTAAACCGGTCAACCCGGTTGCGGTAAAGATTGTCAAAAAATGGATTCACTGGTGTAACATCTCCTGTTGGTAATCTTCTGTATAAGCTGTTTGGGTCATCTATATTATTAGAACCATAAGGCGGTATTATAGCTGCTTGTCGCCAGTCCGAAGTTAAAAAACCTTCATTTCTCGCAGCAAAATTTGTATTAGTTCCAATTTTTAGAAAGTTGGTTATTTTGGATTCTAGGTTAATGCGAGTTCTAAAATTTTTGAATCGATTACCTTCTACAAAACCTTCTCTATCCACTTGATTTAAGGAGAAGTAATAGTTTAAATTCTCTGTTTTATTTGAAACACTCGCTGTATAATCCTGTTGAAGCCCTTTACGGAAAACAAGATCTTGCCAATTAGTTTCAATTCCGGAAATATAATTGTCAATCTCTGGAGATCGTAACTCCAATCTTGCTAACCAAGATCTGATTAATTGCTCTTCATTGACGGAGGTAACAGGGGTGTTCTGATCATAGTTATACCATGTTAATTGATCAATATTGGAAAGTTTGCGAGGGTCTACAAACATTTCCGGATACTGATTATGGTAATCTTCCGTTCTTCTTCCCATTTCATAATCATAGCGGAAGGAAAGAAATTCTTCACCATTCATTACCCGGGGCATGTTAGCTTCTGTAACAAATCCTAAATTACTATTGATCGTAATGCTTGGTTTTCCGGTAGAACCTCTTTTCGTTGTTATTAAAACAACTCCATTGGCTGCTCTAGCTCCATAAACTGCTGTAGCACTTGCATCTTTAAGAATATCAATAGATGCTATATCATTTGGATTTAAATCTGCAAAAGTTCCATCAAAAATAACCCCATCCACAACATTTAAGGGACTCCCACCAGCTTTCAAAGTACCTTTACCACGTACTAAAAGATCGGCGTCTCCTTTAGCGGAGTTTCCTTGTCCAATAACAAGGCCAGCTGCATTTCCTCTTAATAAATCTTGGACGGATCTTGGAGCTTCTTTTTCAAGCTTTTCTGCCTGCACAGAAGCTACGGATCCGGTCAGATCTTTTCTTTTCTGAGTACCATAACCCACGACTACCACTTCATCTAGATCTTCAGAATTGGGTTGCAGAATAATTTGTAGATTGTTTTGACTTGTAGCTATGGTTTGAGAATTATAGCCTGTATGGGTTAAGGTGATACTCCCTTCATGATTAGCTAATAATTTAAGCTCAAACTTCCCTTCCGGATCTGTTGAGGTACCGTTTTTACTCCCTGTTTGTAAAACACTAACCCCTTCAATTGGTCTATTGTTTGGATCCTTTACAGTTCCTTTAATAATATTTTCAGTTAGGTTTTGTTGTGAAAAACAGGGTTCCCAAGCGTGTAGTGACATCCATATCACAATGAGGATGTAAATGACTCTCTGTTTAATCATGTTTTTAATTTTAGGTTTAAATTTTAAGTTAAAAATAGATTTAATTGAATTTTCTATTTAAAAACTTAGTTCTGTTGATTATAATTTATAGGTTGTTAACACAATATTAAATAATTAATCAAAGTTTAAGACCTTCACACTGAGGTTTTTTTACGAAAACGTTTGAGTACTATTTGTGGATAAATTTTAAATTGAAAGCCTTATTGATAACCTATTACTGTTACTAATTAATGGGTTATTGGTTGAATGGTGATAAATAAATGGTTGACTTTTTGACTTTACCTAAAAATTTCTATCTTGTAACATCAACTATCCATTTATAACGACTTATGCTACTATTAGGGATTGACCTAGGAACCTCATTTATAAAAGTTTCCATTGTGGATTCACAAACCGGAAAAAAAATAACTTCGGCACAATATCCTGATGTAGAAGCTGAAATCATTTCTCACAAAAAAGGATGGGCAGAACAGGATCCTTCTAATTGGTGGCAGAACACCAAGAATGCCATATTGAAAGCAAATAGTAGCGGTTTATATAATCCAAGAGATATTGGAGCCATTGGGATAGCATACCAAATGCATGGGCTGGTCATCGTAAATAAGAGTCAAAAACCGATTAGAAATTCTATTATCTGGTGTGATAGTAGAGCTGTTAATATCGGAGAAGAAGCTTTTGATGAATTAATTCCTAAGAAATTTTTAACATCGCATCTGAACTCACCGGGTAATTTCACAACCTCTAAACTAGCATGGGTTAAATCTAATGAACCTGATACCTATGAACAGGTATATAAGTTTATGTTGCCCGGAGATTTCCTTAGTATGTGCTTAACTAAGCAAATTACCTCTAATCCGAGTTCTATTTCTGAAGGAATTTTATGGGATTTTGAAAAAAATGACTTATCAGATACGTTGTTATCTTATTATGAAATTGATAAATCTTTAGTTCCTGATATTCAACCTGTTTTTTCTAATTACGGCTCGTTGGATAGTACAATTGCTCACGAACTAGGGCTTTCTGAGGATGTTATAGTTAGTTATAAGGCTGGTGATCAACCAAATAATGCTTTGTCTTTAGGAGTTCTTCATGCCGGAGAAGTTGCTGCTACCGCCGGTACCTCAGGCGTGATTTATGCTGTTACAGATAAATTAACTTATGATAAAGAATCAAGGGTTAATAGTTTTGCACATGTGAATCATAACGAATATGAAAATAATATCGGTGTTCTCTTATGTATCAATGGGACCGGGATACAAAATAGCTGGATAAAAAAATTGACAGCAAGAGGATTGGGGTATGAGGAAATAAATCAATCCGCTTCAAAAATACCTATCGGTTCTGAGGGGATTGTCGTTCTGCCATTTGGTAATGGTGCAGAAAGGATGCTGAATAATAAAACTGTAGGAGGTTGTATTGAAAATTTGGACTTTGTAAGACATGATGAATCTCATATTTGGAGAGCTGTTCAAGAAGGAATAGCATATTCATTTAGATATGGATTGGATATTATCCGCGAAAATAATATATACCCGACCGTCATTAAAGCAGGTTATGCTAATATGTTTTTAAGTTCAGTATTTCAACAATCTTTTGCCGGGGTTACACAAGTACCGGTAGAGTTGTATGAAAGTGATGGGAGTGTTGGTGCGGCTTTAGGAGCAGGAATTGGGGCTAAGATTTATAAAAACAAAGAAGAAGCGTTTAGTGGTTTAACTAAAATTAAAACAATAGAGCCTACTGAGAAAGCACTTTATGAGGAACTTTATGCAAATTGGAAAGACAGTTTAAGTCAAAAATTATAATCAACTAAACATATGAAAGTAATAATTGGAGAAAAAGAGTATTTTAAGAATGTCGGGCAAATTAAGTTCGAAGGATTAGAGTCTGACAACCCTTTAGCTTTCCGCTGGTATGATCCGTCACGGATTATTGCAGGAAAAACAATGCAAGATCATTTTAAATTTGCGTGCGCTTATTGGCACTCTTTCAACGGAAACGGGGCTGACCCTTTTGGGGGAGCCACACATTTTTTTCCTTGGGATGAAAAACCAAAAATTATTGATAGAGCTAAGGACAAAATGGATGCTGCATTTGAATTTATGTCGAAGTTGCAGCTTCCTTATTATTGTTTCCACGATGTAGATCTTGTAGATTATGGAGATAATGTGGGCGATAATGAATCAAACCTTGCTTCAATTGTTGAATATGCCAAACAAAAGCAACAAGATAGTGGGATTAAATTACTTTGGGGGACTGCAAATCTATTCAGTCACCATCGGTATATGAATGGCGCTTCAACTAATCCGGACTTTCACGTTCTGGCACATGCTGCCGCACAGGTGAAAGCAGCTTTGGATGCCACAATTGCCCTGAATGGTGAGAATTATGTGTTCTGGGGTGGGAGAGAAGGATATATGACCTTGTTGAATACCAACATGAAACGGGAGCAGGAACACCTGGCGAAATTTTTACATCTATCTAAAGACTATGCCCGTAAGAATGGATTTAAAGGAACGTTTTTCATTGAACCTAAACCGTGTGAACCAACTAAACATCAATATGATTATGATGCCGCTACAGTTATAAGTTTTCTGAGACAATATGATTTAATGGATGACTTTAAATTAAATCTTGAAGTCAATCATGCCACATTAGCCGGACATACTTTTCAGCATGAACTGCAAGTAGCTGCAGATGCCGGATTGTTAGGATCAATTGACGCTAACCGCGGAGACTATCAAAATGGATGGGATACGGATCAATTTCCATATGATATTAACGAATTGACAGAATCTATGCTCATTATCTTAGAAGCCGGAGGTTTGAAAGGTGGAGGTGTTAATTTTGATGCAAAGATTAGAAGAAACTCTACAGATCCTGAAGATTTATTCTATGCTCATATAGGAGCTATGGATGTTTTTGCTAGATCATTAGTTATCGCTGATAAAATTCTTCAGCAATCTGAGTACAAAAAGATTAGAAAAGACCGTTATTCGAGTTTTGATAGTGGTAAAGGGGCTGATTTTGAAAATGGTAAATTAACTTTAGAAAATCTTCGTGACTTTGCTGCTGAGAACGGTGAACCAAATATGTTGAGTGGTAGACAAGAATATTTAGAAAATTTAATCAATCGTTATATTTAAAGTAGAAAAGATGGATGAAGTAATTTTTCATTGAATATGAGTGTATTACAAATAGGTAGTGATTTTAGATAGGATTTTTTAACTTTTTTTTGCGTATTAATTATTAAAAGCCTATTTTTGTACCACTTTGAAGATAAGGTTACCTTATCCATTCGAAATTCCTGAATAGCTCAGTTGGTTAGAGCATCTGACTGTTAATCAGAGGGTCGCTGGTTCGAGCCCAGCTTCAGGAGCAAAATTAAAACAAGCCGGCTTATAGCCGGCATTTTTTTTAATATAATATTTATATCCATGAGTTTAGTAATCGTTGGAACTGTCGCATTTGATGCTATTGAAACCCCATTTGGCAAAACTGATAAAATTGTTGGTGGTGCGGCAACTTTTGCTGGATTAGCAGCGTCCTATCTTTTTCCAGATGTTAAATTAATCTCCGTAATAGGAGAAGACTTTGGTGATGATAACCTTAATATTTTAAAATCTAAGGGAATTAATGTTGATGGAGTTGAGATAATCCCGGGAGGAAAATCATTCTTTTGGTCGGGAAAATATCATAACGATATGAATAGCCGCGATACATTAATTACTGAATTGAATGTGTTAGCTGATTTTGATCCCAAAATTCCCGCTTCCTACCAAGATTGTGAATATTTACTTTTGGGAAATTTAACCCCTGCTGTACAAATAGCAACCCTAGATCGCTTAAAAAATAAACCAAAATTAGTTGTTTTAGATACAATGAACTTCTGGATGGATGTAGCGATGGATGAATTGCGCGAGGTGTTAAAAAGAGTTGATGTACTGACTATCAATGATGCCGAAGCGAGACAATTATCCGGAGAATATTCTTTGGTTAAAGCTTCAGAGAAAATTCTTCAAATGGGTCCGAAGTATTTAATTATTAAAAAGGGTGAGCACGGAGCGTTATTATTTGGCGAAGGTCAGATTTTTTCAGCACCAGCTTTGCCGCTAGCAGATGTTTTTGACCCAACGGGCGCCGGAGATTCTTTCGCAGGTGGATTCATAGGTTATTTGGCGAAATTACAGTCTATTAACTTTGCAAATATGAAAAATGCAATCATTTTCGGATCGGCACTAGCTTCTTTTTGTGTTGAGGAATTTGGTACTCAACGTTTGCAGAATGTTACGTTGAAGGATATTTCAGAACGCATTGAAGAGTTTGTTAAACTTTCAAAATTCGAGATAAGCGAATAAGCTTATCTCGAATTTTTTATGCTTATTCTTTATAAAGAGATTTAAGAATAAGTTCTTAAAACCGGAGATAGTTCTTAGTTGCTGGTAAATGAGAATTAATTCTCTTTGAATTTATATGCAGTAAGTGTCTTTTTCATTGACTTCCTTGCAACGTGAATCCGAGTTTTTACAGTACCGATTGGTATTTGCAAATGTTCTGAGATTTCATGGTATTTGTAGCCTTCAAAATACATGGTAAAAGGAACATAATATTCATCAGATAATTTGGAAAGTGCATAGTTAATATCTTCCATGATGAATTTATTCTCACCATTGTTTTTTGTTGCGGATACGACCAAGTTTGTTTGAGAAATTTCTTCTTCCTTCGTAATAAAGGAATTAGTTTTTACCACTCGACGATAGTTATTAATAAAGGTATTCTTCATTATTGTATAAAGCCATCCCTTTAAATTAGTCCCATCTCTGAAATTTTTAAAGTACGTAACAGCCTTAAGTAGGGTGTCTTGTACAAGGTCGTTAGCATCTTCATTATCACGCGTAAAGTTTCTGGCATAACTTTTAAGTGATTCTGAATGCTTGACAACCATGGAGTTAAATTCAATCTTGTTCATACAATTAGCGATTATAGTATAGTTAAATGATGTGAAGCAATTTTCAGTCAATTGTCTGGGATAGACGAATCTCTGCGAAAGCTTTATAACAGAAATAATTAATAAGCTTTAAATTGCATGAATATCAATACAATTCTTGTGCTGAAAATTAAGAATTTTGTGGATATCGATATATTAGCAGGGGATGTTTTCGTGTTACGAAAGTAATAAAATAGGAAGTTTCGCCTTTTATTGTAATGTAATCGATGATTATTGTTTTATAATAAAAAAACTTCTTGTGGAAGAAAATGTGGAAAACTTTTATAAAACATTTACTTCGCGTTCTAATTGGATTCCAAACTGTGTATACACATCGTCTACAATAGTAGACGATACTTCAAATATTTCATTGCCAGATGCTTTACCTAAGTTTGTTAGCACTAATGCTTGATTTTTCCACACTGCTACCTGTCCAATTGATTTTCCTTTCCACCCACATTGCTCAATGAGCCAACCAGCGGCCAATTTTTCGTATTCATCGCTTATAGGATAATGAACTATTTTAGGGTATTTGCTTTGAAGGTCTAGAAATAAGGATTTTGAAATAATAGGATTTTTAAAGAAGCTCCCTGCGTTTCCTATCGTAGATGGGTCTGGCAGTTTTTCTACACGAATATAAGATACTACCTCCGCAACATCTTTAATAGAAGGGTTGGAAATTCCTCTTTTTGTTAGTTCTTCTTCTATGGCTCCATAACTAGTATTAATTTTTCCATGAAGGTCAAGCTTATAGGTTACACTACAGATAATAAATCGACCTTTATAGTCTCTTTTAAAAATACTATCTCTATAAGAGAAATGACACTGCTCGTTATTAAAAGTTACGAATTCACCAGTTTTGGTGTCAAATGCACGACATGAGTAGAATATGTGCATCAACTCTTGACCATACGCTCCTATATTTTGAATAGGTGAGGCTCCTACAGTTCCTGGAATTAATGCCATATTCTCTAGCCCCGCAAAACCATGATCAATACAATACCACACCAAATCATTCCAAATTTCACCCGCAGACCCAGTTACAAACACATGGTTTCCTTCTATAAAATGATGATTTCCCTTGTTGGCAATATGTACTATTAATCCCGGATAATCTTGGGTAAATAAAACATTACTTCCTCCTCCTAAAACAAAAAAATCACGCTCAAACTCTTTATTATTAAATAGATCTCTCAAGATTAATTCATCTTCTACTTTTATGTATTTATTCGAAACAGCTTCTATACCAAATGTGTTGAAATCTTTAAGAGATTTTTGAGTGAGGATTGTGTTTTTCATTTTTTTGACCAAATCTTTTAAAAGTTCGAAAAATTGAACTATCTTAGATAATAAGGCTGTAAATATAGGTAAACACCAATTTATAAACTAATATTAATTATTAATGGCAAAAAATGCGGATGCTAAAAGAGTAAAAATATTAGATGCTGCGAAAAGGAGGTTTGCTCATTATGGTCTCGCTAAAACCACGATGGCCGAGATCGCACAAGATTTATCTTTTTCTAAGGCACTACTATATTATTACTTTCCTGATAAGAATAGATTGTATGCTGCGGTATTCGAATCTGTCGTTGATGAAATCTTTACAACGACCTCCGAAAAAATAAATAAAACGAAGTCTATAGATGAAGCTATGGAAGCTTTTCTATTAACGCGACTTACTATAATTAAGGAGAATTTCAATATTTTTGAATTTACATACTCTTTGCGCAATGATTTTCCGACTGATATTGAGGAAATTCTCCCTACATTTTTTGAGCGAGAGGTTAATCTAGTTAGTTTTATTCTACAGCGTGGGGCGAATAATAATGAAATCCAAGTTGATGATTTTGATCTTACTGCAAAGATTTTCCTAATCTCCTTATTAGGGATGAGATTGGGAATTCTTCAGGAAATTAAAAGTATTTTTCTCCCCCCTACGAAAGAAGAATTTGATTATATCTTAAGTCTACAACAGAAACTGTCTACTATTTTTATTAACGGATTAAGAATCTAATTCTTTTTTTAAGATATTGTTGATGATTAATTGAGCATGGATTCTCGAGTTTTCGATGAACCATAAATGCGTATTTAACCCGCCACAAACAACCCCTGCAAGGTAAAGGTTCTCAATATTAGTTTCCATTGTCTCCGGATTATGTCTTGGTATACATGGTGATTCTTTAGGAATGTCGATCCCAATCTTTTCTAGGAACTCAAAGTTTGGTCTATATCCCGTTAAAGCTAAAACAAAATCATTTTCTATACTTACAAGTCCTTTGGGGGTTTCTATTTGAACCTCGTGTTCTGTAATTTGTTTGATGTTTGATTTATAATAAACGTTTATCTCCCCATTTGCAATCCTGTTTTCAATATCAGGCCGCACCCAATATTTTACTCTTGGACTTACCTCTTTTCCCCTAATAATAAGACTTACTTCAGCACCTTTTCTATAAACTTCTAAAGCTGCATCAATAGAAGAATTACTTGCCCCTACAACGACTACTTTCTGATTTGCATAGTAGTGAGGATCGTTATAATAATGTCTTACTTTTTCAAGGTCTTCTCCCGGTACTCCTAAATACATAGGGATATCGTAAAATCCGGTTGCTATAATAACATTCTTGGCGCTGTAAACAGATTTTGAAGTAATCACCTGAAAGGTTCCTTCGATTTTGTTTATAGTTAACACCTCTTCAAAAAGATGTGTTTTTAAATCGAATTTACTTTCTATTCTTCTATAATATTCTAATGCTTCCGCCCTTTTAGGTTTAGGGTTTGTACTAACAAAGGGAGTGTCGCCGATTTCAAGCCTTTCGGAAGTTGAAAAGAAAGTCATATTAATCGGATAATTATAAAGAGAGTTTGTTAAACAACCTTTCTCAATAATAATGTGACTTAGTTTATTTTTCTTTGCTTCAATTCCACAGGCAATTCCGATAGGTCCTGCTCCAACAATTAATACATCTATTAAATTATCCATGTATAGTTTCGATATGTTGAGGATGCATACTGGATTCTTTCTCCATCACATCCAAGGTAGATTTATATATATCTGAGGAAATTTTATTTAAAAATTGCAATTGCTCAGTAATTAACTCTGATTCTTTAGGATCTAATGTTTCTGGTGTGATTTCCGGGAAATCTGTTACAGAATCGAAATCATTACCATCCTTACTCGGGACAGTATCAATTGATTTGCTGATGTTTGTTAAAATCCGCTTTAATAGCGTTAAGTGTTCTTTTGTATAATTCGTCTCTGTCGCCTCGGTCAACTGTGTAAGAAGTGTGGCTCCATAGGAGGTAAGAATATGGTTAAGTATAACAAAACGGTTGACCTCTTTACTACTTTTCTGCCTCCATTTAGGTTCTGAAAGCAAACGCTGAAAAGTTGAACCCATATTAGCAGAGGCAATATAAATGGCTTTTCTAGCAAGTTTATACTCTGTTATCGTAATGACTTCCCCCGAGAGAATATTAACGGCTTGTGCTAAATATTTATAATTGGCTATTAATAGTTTTCTCATACTTTCCCGAATTACAAAACTTTCCCAATTCGGAAAGATTACGTAACTCGATAAAAAGGCTATCATTCCACCGATAAATGTATCGAAAATACGTTCTTTTGCTACTTCAAAGGTGTTCAATCCAGAGAAACTGAGCATAATTAAAACATAAGGTGTCATGAACATGACGGCCATAATATAATTAACACGAAAGAGACTATATGCGATCAGAAAGAAGAAAATCAAGATTACAAAGCGGGCAATTTCAGAGTGCACAGTCATTAAAATTATGGCGCCTATAATTCCGCCGATAATAGTTCCCAATAATCTTTGAACATTCCTTTCTTTGGTCAAACCGAAGCCTGGTTTTAGAATCACCATTATCGTCAGTAATATCCAATAACTCCCCATGGTACCAATATTAAAATAATTGGAGTTGAAAATAAGGTACGTTATAGACATCACCAATGCCATCCTGGTTGCATGTCTGAAAATGCTTGAATTTATTGAGAGATTATCCTTAAGTTTTCGAAAATCTATATGTTCTGTTTGTATAAATTTACTTGCTTCTTCAATCTCTTGTTTCTTTAGCGGATTGTTTTCAGGCCTAATAGCACTGTAATTATAAATATTATGAATAAGAATCGTAATATGCCGAATGCTAATTAGTATTTTTTTTAAAGGAATTAAGTTTATGTTTTCTTTCTTTTCAATATTTTCAATTGAGCGTAAAATGCCCTCTATATCATCCTTAAAATTGTATAATGGCTTAGGAGCTCTGTTTGCATTTAATTGATAAGCTAAATGATCTAATTCATTCGCAGTTTTAATTAAAAGAATTTTAAAATCTTTCAATATGCCAGTTTCACCGTATTCCTTTCGAATCAATTCATAATCATAATGCGTGGTCATGGCCTGTTCAAAAAGATCCACAATATCATTAAAAGTCAATGTAAGATATCGTCCAACTTTTGTTGTGTCTTTTATGGATCTTTTACTCTGGAACAAGAGATCTCTAACATTTTCTTGGTGCTGATGCACTTCGATTTGTTTATCAATCAGCTTTCCGTAATTTTCTTCAATTGATATTCTGGTGTCATAAAAATTTGCGCGAAGACGAATAAAATCGCCAACATGTCGAATGGATTCAGATAATTCTTGCTGAGCAAGTCTATAAGGTCTTGCTTGAGTTAGGGAAAAACTGATGATCATGTACCAAACTGCCCCAATGGTAAAATACATCAAAAGCATCAATTCCTCCTGCAAGGTATTCACATCATCTACATAAATCAACATGACAAGAATCCCCATTGAACCCACTGTTGCGGCTCTAGAGTTGAAAACAGCAAACATGGAATAAATGAAACAGAGCGTTCCGATAGTAATGGACATCAGCCATATATTTCCATTTGCAAGGAAGGTAATTACTTGAGTAAGAATACAAACAATTAAGCAAGCAATCATCCCTGTTCTGCGGTGTGATGGCGCACCTGGAGTATCCGAAAGGCCGACTAAAAGAGCACCTAAAGAAATATATGTTCCTAATAAAAATTTGCCCAAAGTGGCACAAATTAAAATAGGAACAATACAACCAATCGTAATGCGTAATCCATCTGCAAAATATTGGCTATAAAAGAAGTTACTTATTTCTTTTGTTTTCTTCATGTGTAGCAGCAAAGATACAGAAGAGGCCGTTAATTAAATGCTTAAAATACGTGAAAATCAATAAAATTTTATTTTTTAATTTTTTTTAAAAACTGCGCTTTGTTGTGGAAATATTAATATTTTTCTATGGTTAGTGTAAAATATACAATTACTTGCTTAAAAAGATATTAAAATGATATATTTGTAATTGTACATGTATCATTCTAGACGAACAACATAGTCAAATACTTATGATGAGATTAAGCCAAAAAAAATTAGCTTTCCAGAACGAAGTCCTTACCAGATTCGATTTATATAAGAGTTTATTTTTGACACTTCCCTTCCAAAGGGTTAAACATACAGGAACGCTTCTTCCGTTTTTTACTACACATTGTGAAAAAGGAGTGGAGGAGCATTTATCACCGGAAGCAATTATCGATAGCTTCTTTGGGCAATATGAACAATATGTTCAGGAAGATGATAGGTTAGATTTGCTGTTTCGCATCGTTCAATACATAGAGCGTCAGGTAGTTTTATTTGATGCTGTTGAAGATTCTGCATTTAAGACAGTTGGAAAAAGCGATGAAACAGGAGGGCTGGATTCTATGTTTAACTTAGCACAGACAAATCCGCAATTAAAAAAGCAAGTTGTCGAAAGGTTAAAAGAAATGTCTGTTCGATTAGTTTTAACTGCCCATCCAACTCAGTTCTATCCGGGTCCGGTTCTGTCAATTATAAATGATTTAATTGATGAACTTAAGAAGGATGATATTCCTAAAATTCATCTTCTGCTTCAACAGTTGGGAAAAACACCATTTATCAATAAGCAAAGTCCGACACCTGTGGATGAAGCTATTAGTTTAGCTTGGTTCTTAGAGAATGTATTTTATAGCGTTGCATCCGGAATTGAGGCAAAGATTGAGGATGAATTAGAAATTAACTCGAAAGATCTCAATCATTTAATTGAACTAGGATTTTGGCCGGGAGGAGATCGTGATGGTAATCCAAATGTAACCTGGGAGAGTACTAAAAAGGTTGCAACTCTCTTAAGGACTATACTTTTCAGATGTTATTACCGTGATTTCCGAATTGTAAAACGTAGAATAACTTTCCGAGGAGTAGAGCAATATATGGAGGAACTACAGGAACTATTTTATGAAAATAGTTTCAATCCTGTTGAAAACCCAGTAGATGAAACAGAAAGGATATTACATAATTTGAAAGAAATTATCCGAGTATTAAGGGATAATCATGACGGTTTGTTTGTAGAGATAGTTGAAGACCTGAGGAGAAAGGTTCAAACTTTCGGATGTTACTTTACTTCCCTTGATATTCGCCAGGATAGTAGTGCCCTTCGTGACACTTTCAATTGGTTAGTGGAGACATATCCGACAGAAACATCAATTAATTTAAAGGATATCGAAGGATCTGAAGAAGAGAAATAAAATTTACAGAGGCTACTTTAGACCTTAAAGATGGAGTTGACCCTTTAGTGGAAGATACCGTAAAAGTAATTCGTCTTATTAAAGAAATTCAAGCTTCGGGTAGCGAAAGAGCAGTACAACGTTTTGTAATTTCTAATTGTCAACAGGCATCTGATATTATTGGGTTGATGCAACTTTTCTTATGGCAAGGGTGGACCAAGGATGACCTTACTATGGATTTCGTTCCTTTATTTGAGACTGTTGATGATTTAAAACATGCCGCAGATGTTATGAAAAGTCTGTATTCAAATCCAACCTATTCAACTCATCTTAAGAAAAGAGGTAACAAGCAGACAATAATGTTAGGCTTTTCTGATAGTACAAAAGACGGTGGTTATCTGATGGCAAACTGGTCAATTTATAAAGCAAAAATTGAATTGACAGCTATTTCAAGAGAATATGATATCGATTTAGTTTTCTTTGATGGACGTGGGGGGCCTCCTGCACGTGGTGGTGGTAAAACGCAACGTTTTTATGCCTCTATGGGTAATGAAATTGAAAATAATCATATTCAGTTGACTATTCAAGGACAAACCATCAGTAGTCAATATGGATCCTTAGACACAGCAAAGTATAATATTGAACAGCTATTGCAAGCAGGATTGGTTTCCGAGCTACAGCAACGTGTTGGAGATACTTTAACTGCAAAACAAAAAGATATTATAGACAGAATGGCTGCGGAAAGTCACAGTAAATTTCTGGAACTAAGACATCATCCATTATTCTTGAAGTATTTAGAAACCCTAAGTCCGTTAAAGTCACTGTCTAATATGAATATTTCGAGTCGACCTGTGAAGAGAAACTCTGATAGAGAACTTCGATTAGAAGATTTGAGAGCAATTAGCTTTGTGACATCTTGGAGCCAGCTAAAGCAGAATATCCCCGGATTCTATGGAGTAGGCTCTGCCTTACAATGGGCAGAAGATAATAATCTATGGTCCTATGTGAAGAATTTGTATGAGACTTCCGGAATGTTTAACACCGTAATAGATAATTGTATGATGTCTATGACGAAATCAAATTTTGAACTGACAGCTTATATGAAAGATGATCCTCAATTTGGAGAATTTTGGAAAAAGCTAAAAGAAGAATTTGATAGAACCCAAAAATATTTGCTGAAGTTGACAGGTATGACAGAATTAATGGAAAACTATCCTGTAGAAAGAGCGTCAATTTTGGAAAGGGAAAAGATTATTCTACCATTGTTAATAATTCAACACTATGCAATTCGATTGCTGGAAAAGAAGAAAATGGACGATGCCAAAGCCGAAACATATCGGAAATTAATAGCCCGCACTATTTATGGTGTTGTTAATGCAGGAAGAAATTTAGCTTAGATTGATTTTGAATTAAATAGAAATAGGCATTAATAGGGATATTTTCTTATTTTTGTGTGTTTTTAAAATTATAAAGCGATGAAATTAAATACATTATTAGTTGCTGCAGTTCTTGCAAGTACTTCTTTATCTTCTTGTGTGTTCAAGACGGCAAGTGAAAACCAATTGAAATATACTCATACTACATTGGTAGACGGAGATGGGTATGCTTTTTTTAGACAAGTCGGGGCCATCGCACCTTATGAAATATCCTATGCAAAACATGTTGCTAATGTTGGTAGTGCACAAGCAAAGGACGCTGCTGCAAAAGCATCACAATTCTTTTCAGAAATTCTTCCTCAGATGGACTCTTTAGCAACAAAGTACCATGTAGATTTTCCTATTTTAGGAGCTGCTGAGTATGAAGCACCAGGTCACGAGCATGCAACAGTTCCGACCCCTGAAGTTGCAAATGATTCCACCGATACACTAGAAGCTCCGATAGTTTTAAAGCATGCAGAGACGTATTCCGATGAAGCGTATCTACATCATATTCAACATCAGGTTGCTACAGTAAAGGAACAGTTCAGAAGACTTTCTCGTAACACAAATGAGGAATTAAGAGATTTTGCTCAATCTAAAACAGATGCAATTGCTCAGTTGTTTACTGCAGTAGGCGGTAAAGAAGATGCTCATGCGCATCACTAAGCAAGAATAAATGTTAGAAAATAAGATAGTTACAGGTATATTGTCGTATGGAATGTCCGGAAGGGTATTCCATGCGCCATTTATAGAGGTTAACCTAAACTTCGAATTAAAAGGAATCGTTGAACGATCAAAAAAAGTTGCGCAAGAACGATATCCTCATATTGTCAGTTACGACTCCGTACAAGAACTGATCGATGATCCGGAAATTGAGCTGGTCATTGTAAATACCCCTAATGATACACATGTTGAATATGCATTGAAAGCATTATCCGCGGGTAAACACGTCTTAATCGAAAAACCTTTTGCGCCAACTGCCGGAGAGGCAAAGTTGTTATTCAAGGTAGCTCAGGATATGGGAAAGCACATTCTCCCATTTCATAATCGACGATTTGATGCTGATTACCTATCCCTGAAAAATATTGTAGTTAATAATGAGGTTGGTCGGCCCATAGAATTACACATTCGTTTTGATCGTTTTAAGCCTCAGATCGGACCTAAAGTATTTAAGGAAACGAAGAGACCGGCATCTGGTGTTTTATTTGATTTAGGTTCACATTTACTAGATCAAACATTGGCGCTATTTGGTAAGCCAAAGGCTATGACAAAAGTTAGAGGAGTATATCGGCCAGATTCTATAGTGGATGATTATGGATGTATAATCTTAAATTATACCTCAGGACTTAACGTGTATATAACAACCAGTCTTTTGGTGGCCAACCCGCAAGCTAGTTTTGTCTTGCATGGAACAAATGGAAGTTTTGTCAAAAACAGAACCGATGTTCAAGAGGCTCAACTGATAGAAGGAATGATGCCAAATAACCCTGCGTATGGAATAGAACCCGAAGGAATGGAAGGTTTGTTAACCACTCCGGACGAAGAAGGGAACTTGATTTCCAAATTTGTTTCTCCAGAAATAGGTAATTATATGGGTCTTTTCGATGAGGTCTATGAAACGATACGGAATGATAAACCTTATTTTGTAACTAAGGATCAGATAATTTGGCAGTTAGAAATACTTGAACCTAATAAATAAACTTCCATTTAATATTAAGTTCATACTTAGTTAATCTTGATTCTTTAACATTGTTAAACTTTTCAAAATAAAATAACGTGAGATATGCCGCTATTGATATCGGTTCGAATGCAGTTCGCTTATTGATTGCCGATATTATTGTTAGAGAGAATGAAATCACTTTTAATAAAAACACGCTATTGCGCGTTCCCCTTCGTCTAGGGGACGATGCCTTTATCCATCACCGTATTTCTGAAGGTAAGTTTGAAAGCATGGTAAAAACCATGGGAGCTTTCCGTAATCTTATGGATGTTTATAAGGTTTCAGATTATATGGCGTGTGCCACTTCTGCTATGCGTGATGCCGAAAATGGTCAAGATGTAGTAGCTGCTTGTAAAGAGGCAGGTATTAATATTGATATTATCGACGGAGCTGTTGAAGCTCAAATTATATATAATGTTCACTCCCATACTAATATGGATAAAAATAAAGTTTATCTATATATAGATGTTGGTGGGGGCAGTACCGAAATATCTCTTTTTGCCAATGGTGAATTGATTGCTTCTAGATCCTTTAATTTAGGAACCATTCGTATCCTGGATAACCAAGATAAACCGGAGACATGGGATGATATGAAGGTATGGGTGAAAAATATAACGAAAGGATATAAAAATATCTACGGCATTGGTAGTGGCGGTAATATCAATAAGTTATCTAGATTAGCAAATGAGAAAGCTGATAAACCTATTTCTTACGCAAAATTGAAAGCGCTTTATGTTTATTTAAATTCTTATTCAATGAAGGATAGAATAAATGTTCTAGAACTAAAACAAGATCGTGCGGATGTAATTATCCCTGCATCTGAAATTTTTCTTACCATCATGAAAATAGGTCACCTGAAAAATATAATGGCACCCAGAATAGGATTGGCAGATGGCATTATCCAAACATTAATAAATAAGAATCTCATTCAAGAAAACGGCTCTAAAACGTTGCAAGAATCAAAATAAAGTTTATTTTTGCGATGGCATTGCCCAGGTGGCGAAATTGGTAGACGCACCATCTTGAGGGGGTGGCGCCTGAATGGGCGTGGCAGTTCGAATCTGCTCCTGGGCACTTAAAGAGACACTGTAAAAATAGGTGTCTCTTTTTTTATGTCAATACATATCGTTAGGATGCAATAGAATACTGTTTGATTTTTTGAGGGAAAAATCTTTGTGTTTTATTCTTGTTCGTCTTCAAATATTTTATTCTTTTCTAGAATAGAGTTAGCATGTTTGACGGATTTTTTTAAAATTCATAGCATTGATATATAGGCCAATTATTTCTCAATAGCTGTTTCTCTATCTTTGCAGCGAAGGGTTATTATATATTTTAGGGCAGTAAAAATTTCAAGTTTTAATATGCCTGAAATAAATAACTTCCGAACCTGAAATAGGTTTAATTATGTGTCCTTAAATTTTCTAAGCAGTTGACGAGGTTCTAGTACATACATTTCTTTTTGTGTATTTGTATTTCAATTTTTTAGAATGCAATTGAATCGAGTAATTCGTTGAAATGGGAGAAGGTATTTCTTAGTCCGCCAAATAGAGATGTAGATCTGTATAGACAGACCAAAGATTGTGTCTCTTTTTATAACACGGAAAAAGAGACAAATCTATCGGTCGAATAACTCGGAATGAAAAATTCCATCAGGAAATTAAATCTGTATCATAATTATAGGTTAGTTTAGCGAAAAAGGTGTCCTATTTAACACCTTTTCTTACAAAAGTTTATTGCGTATATTCGAAAGTTGCAAGAAAGCTGTGTAAAAAATTACAATTTTAACTTCTTTAAAAAGGTGGAAAAGTTTGAGCGTAATCGTTGAATCAATCGTCTTATCTTACAGTTTGAATTCGATCAAATGAAAATCAAGAATTTACGATAGGTTAGAAAGCAACAAAATGTTGGTTATCGACAATTTAGACATATTAGAAAGAAAATGGTTTTAAATTCACGTTATTGGTATGGATTCCAATGTTTTTTAAGTAAAAATATGTTTAGAACAGTTTTATTATGTGGGGTAAAAAAATAATAATAATCAAATAGTTTAAATGATGAAAAAGATTCTCTGTAGCTTAATCATGTTGATATCCACATCACTTATTTTTCATTTGAAAGCTCAAACCCAAAAAATCGATAATTGTGATTTTTTTGATGCTGTAGTAAATAATCACAACCAAATCTTTCAGTTTTCAGGTATTCCGTCAGCTATTGAAATGGCTCTAAAGTATTGTAAAGTAGTTGGTTTTAATTTTTATGATTTACAAAATGAATGGCAAAACAAAACTGATGGTTCTTTCCGAGACTTTGACAATAAAGAATTATATGGAATTACTTTCTCCCAAAAGTTTAATTTGCCCCGAGATGAAAATTTTCCGATAGACAGCCTTTTTCAAACTATAGAAAATGAATTGAAGTCTGGTAAAAAGGTGATTATCGCATTGCAGATGGACGCGGGTTGGTCTATTTTTGTTGTCTATAAACAAACTCCGGATGGAGAGTTCGTTTCATATAGCAAACTTGGAAGTCATACCTTAATACTTAAAAATACTAAAGAAATTGTGAAAAAATCTAATGGTACGGAAATCATGACTTACAGCAGTCCCGCGGGTTTCTAGCAAGAGGTAACATTTCTTATGGAATTGACTTGTAGTCTGGTACTAACACAAAGTAAAAAAAGATCTTTTAAAAGATGGAATATAAAGTCATTGTTTGTAAACAACCGTTATAAAACATGTTTTTAATGCAAAGCATTGAAATGAGTATGTTATGAAAAATATAATATGTTTCATACCAAAATTTCGATCATTTTACACCACTTGGTTGGGTTTTGGTAAAAAACAACTATAATTATAAATAATTTATATGATGAAAAAGATTCTCTTAAGTTTAGGCATATTGATTTCCACATCACTTATTTTTCATTTGAAAGCTCAAACCCAAAAAATCGATAATTGTGATTTTTTTGATACTGTCATAAATAACCACGATCAAATCTTTGAATTGTCTTGCATCCCATCTGCTGTCGAAATGGTCCTAAAGTATTATAAGGTCGTAGATTTTGATTTTTACGACTTGCAAAAGGATTGGAAAAACAAAAGTGATGGTTCTTTCCATAATTTTGACAATAAAGAATTATACGGAATTACTTTTTCTCAAAAATTTGTTTTACCTCGGGATGAAAATTTTCCAATAGACAGCCTTTTTCAAACTATAGAAAATGAATTAAAGTCTGAGAAAAAAGTGATTATTTCACTCCCAGCAGACACAGGTTGGCATATGTTCGTCATCTGCAAACAAACTCCGGATGGAGAGTTTGTTTCATACAGTAAACTTGGAAGCCATACCTTAATACTTAGAAATACAAAAGAGATTGTGAAAAAGTCTAACGGTACAGAAATCATGACTTATAATACTCCTGCCGATTTGTAGCGAAGCGAGATGAATCTTGCTAATAATAGTACTGCATCAGTAATAAGTTTTATTTTTAAACGTCTGTACACTAAGGAACTTTAAACGTGAATACCAAACGCCAGCTTGCAACAAAAAGTTTAACACAATTGCTAATTGAGGCCAAATAAAAATCTTTACGATTTTCATCAGTTTAGTCGTTGTATTCTTGCCGTTATTTTGAAACTAAAGGCTTTTTTGTGCACGGCAGGGATAATTTGGATAGTATCTTTCTCCTATTCCGTGTCTTCGAAAGATCGCAGTTGCAGTCAAAATATAGGTCAAATCGGTGAATGATTCGGTGGAGTGGAAAAAGGAAACGAATCTAAAGAACTAACTTATTGTTTCGGATAAATTCTTTACTCTTGTTCAAAACATAAGAAATTATGATGGCCGACAGCACAATTACAAGAAAGGTCAAGGATTATTCCTTGACCTTTCTTTATAATCGGTATTTGAGATAAGACTTTATAGATTATTGGCTTTTGCTGTAATTTCAGCAATATCCAATACTTTAATCTCCTGTTCCTTATCTTTTACTTTTACACCGTCCCTTAGCATAGTCATACAAAAAGGGCAGGCGGCAGCTACAATACTCGCATTACTTTCAATAACATCTTCTATTCGCTCAACATTGATGTCTTTATCTCCTTTCTCAGGTTCTTTAAACATCTGTGCTCCTCCGGCACCACAACAAAGTCCATTGGATTTACATCGTTTTAATTCAACCAAATCAGCGTCTAATACCTCCAGCGCTTTTCGTGGAGCTTCATAGACGTCATTTCCACGGCCTAAATAGCAAGGATCATGGTAAGTGATTCTCTTTCCTTTAAATTCATGACCATCTGCAGGTTTGAGTTTTCCTTCGTCTATTAATGATTGAATAAGTTGAGTGTGGTGAATCACCTCATAATTTCCGCCTAAACCAGGATATTCATTTTTAATAGTATTAAAACAATGAGGACAGGCGGTTACTATTTTTTTGATTTCATAGCCATCCAATACCTGAATATTCATCATTGCTTGCATCTGGAATAAAAATTCATTCCCCGCTCTTTTTGCAGGATCTCCGGTACAACTTTCTTCCGTTCCCAGGATAGCATATTTGATACCTACGTGCTGCAGAATCTTACAGATGTCTCGGGTGATTTTTTGAGCGCGCTCATCGAAACTTCCGGCACATCCAACCCAAAATAATAAATCCGGGCTTTCTCCTTTTCCAACTAATTCCGCAACTGTGGGTATATGTAATTGATTTTCCATGTTTGTTTCTCTTTATTGACTTGTCCAATTAGCACGATCTGCTTGTGCGTATTTCCAAGGGGCACCATTATTCTCCAGATTAGAGAACATATTATTGATACTTGAAGGTGCCTTTGATTCTTCCATAATTGCATATTGCCTAAGTCCCATAATAATTTCCAATGGATTGATATTAACAGGGCATTGTTCTACGCAGGCATTACAGGTGGTACAAGCCCATATCTCCTCACGAGTGATAAATGTGTCTAATAATGACCTTTCGTCCTCTATAAAGCTTCCATTCTTATCGATATTTTTTCCGATTTCTTCCACTCGATCTCGAGTGTCCATCATTATTTTTCTTGGTGATAATAATTTACCGGTAATATTTGCCGGACATGCTGCTGTACATCTACCGCATTCTGTACATGTATATGCATCCAAAAGGTTTTTCCATGTTAAATCTTGTATATCCTTTACGCCAAATCTGCTGGGCTCCCCAGTAGGAGGCGGAAGGCTGGGATCGAGCATTACCTTTACTTCTTCCGTTACTGATGGCATATTATCAAATTGTCCTTTCGGAACTAACCTACTAAAATAGGTGTTAGGGAAAGCGAGTATAATATGTAAATGTTTAGAGATAGGCAGATAGTTCAAAAATGCAAGAACGCCAATGATATGGAACCACCAACAGATTCTTTCTACAAGAATTAATCCCGAAACGGTATCTGGAAGGATAGCTACTAGATGAGCACTTATCGGAAATGAACCAACAGCATGGTAATGTTCAGCACCTAAGCTTTGCAATTTGTAATCTGCTGCGTTCATAATCAGAAATGCAGCCATCAATAATATTTCCGCTGTTAAAATTAAATTAGCATCTGTTTTAGGCCAGTTGTTCAATTCAGCCTGATTAAGTCTTTTTATCTTTAAAATATTTCTTCTGACCATAAATATAACGCACCCTAGTAAAACCAGGAAGGCTAATATTTCAAAAGAAAAGATTAAGAAATTATAAAAACCACCCATAAAAGATAAGACACGATGAGTACCGAATATACCATCGATCACAATTTCCAGCATCTCTATATTTATAATACAGAATCCAACGTATACAAATAAATGAAGGAGGGCAGGGATCGGTTTCTTGAACATCTTTTTTTGTCCAAAAGCAATCAAAAGCATTGTTTTTAACCTTTTATCTGGTTGATCGGTCCGATCAACTGATTTCCCCAATTTGATGTTTCTATAGATCTTACTTGCATTTTTGTAAAATAAAAACAGGGCAGCCAGTAATACAATACCAAATATGAGTTGACTTATCATAGTTTATTACTTAGGTTAACAAATATAATTATTCAAATTATACTATGCATGCATAATAAATTATTTAGAAAGATTAAAAATAATTGTCAGATAAAATAACTGGATTTTACCCCTGTTATTAGCGATTTAATCAAGATAAGTATAAAAAATGATACAACAAAAGCAGCAGGAAATTTATGCTGCTTTCGTATATTGTCTGAAATTGATCTACCTAAACAAACGAGAGTCCATATTGAAAATCAGGGAATTTTTAGGCTGTAATTTCACCATAAAGTGGACAAAATCAATAATAAAAAAATGATAAATAGTAATTCATATGATGTTATTGTCATCGGTTCCGGGATTTCCGGAGGCTGGGCCGCAAAAGAATTCTGCGAAAAGGGGCTTAAAACCCTGGTACTTGAACGGGGATTTGATGTTCAGCATATAAAAGATTATCCAACCGCCTATATGGATCCATGGCAATTTGATCACCGAAATAGGATCTCATTAAATATTTTGAAAGAAAATCCTATTGTTTCAAAATGCTATGCATTTCACGAAGATGCGATGCATTTCTTTACTTTAGATAAGGAGCAAGAGTATGTACAGGAAAAACCGTTTGATTGGATAAGAGGGTACCATGTCGGTGGCAAATCGCTCTTATGGGCCAGACAAGTTCAGCGTTGGAGTGACTATGATTTTGAAGGTCCGGATCGGGATGGCTTTGCCGTCGATTGGCCAATACGGTATGCCGATATAGCTCCCTGGTATAGTCATGTTGAAAAATTTATTGGAGTTTCAGGAAATCGGGATGGTAATAAAGCAATGCCTGATGGTGAATTCTTGCCTGCATTTGATTTGAATGCTGTTGAACAAATGATTCAAAAGAAATTACCTTCGAAATATCCGGATAGGCAAGTGATAGCAGGTCGTTGTGCACATATTACAGATCCTCAACCCATTCATGTGCAGCAAGGCAGAACAAAATGCCAAAATAGAACTCAGTGTCAAAGAGGCTGTCCATTTGGAGGATACTTTAGTTCAAATGCATCCACTTTACCTTGGGCAGCAAAAACGGGTAACTTAACACTAAGGCCAAATTCCATTGTAGAATCTATTATTTACGATGAGAAAACGCAAAAAGCTTCAGGCGTTAGAATTATAGATGCTGAAACTCAAAAATTAGCTGAATACTTTGCTAAAGTTATTTTCCTTAATGCCTCGGCAATAGCATCTACGCAGATTTTATTGAATTCAACATCTTCGAGATTTCCAAATGGGCTTGGGAATGACTCCGATTTATTAGGAAAATACGTTGCATTTCATAACTATCTGGGTTCAATTTCCGCTAGTATCGAGGGATTTGAGGATATGTATTATTACGGCAGAAGACCAACTCAACCTATTATTCCAAATTTTAGAAATGTAAAAAAACAGGAAATGGACTTTATGCGGGGCTATGCTTCTTTCTTTGGCGCTTACAGAGGAACTGGGACAGCGTCTGAAATGCAAGTAGGCGGGGAATTTAAAGACAGTCTGTCCGAAGTAGGAGGATGGGGGATAGGTATGATGATGCAAGGTGAAACGATCCCCAAAAAGGAAAATCACATACGACTTAGCAAAGATCTTAAGGATAAGTTCGGAATGGCACAGCTCGTGTTTAATATTGGTTATGATGATAACGATCAGAAGAGTATGCAGGATTTTTTAGATCAGGGATCTGAGATGTTAGAATATATTGGGGCCAAAAATATCAGCACCCATAATAGTAAACAAAACCCCGGTCTTGATATTCATGAGATGGGAGGGGCAAGAATGGGAAATGACCCTAAAACTTCTATTTTAAACAAATGGAATCAAGTTCATCTGTGTAAGAATGTATTTTTAACGGACGGAGCATGTATGACCTCTACAGGTACGCAAAATCCATCTCTCACTTATATGGCTTTAACAGCTAGAGCAGCTAATTTTGCAGTGGAAGAAATGAAAAAGGGAAATCTTTAACATAAAGACGTTATAAATAATAAGGGCAATCCGATTCGGATTGCCCTTATTTAATTTCTTTAAGTAGAGAATTACTTTTGTGGAGTTGCAGGTGCTGCTGTAGCACTCACACCTAATTTAGCTTTGATGTCAGCAGTTAAGTCATCACCACCTTGGAAATAAGGTACGCCACCACTAGAGATGTCTAATACATAAGCATAACCTTTTTCTTTAGCAACTGCATTAATCGCTGTCATTACTTTTTGCTCAATAGGAGCGTATAATTCCTGTTGTTTTTTACCAATTTCTTCTTGGGCAGCTTGTTGTACACCTTGAATACGAGTTTCCATTTCACGCATAGTATTTGCGATAGATTGAACTTCAGCATCAACGGTTTCTTTGTTTGCCTCACTACGGTTTCTCAACTTTTCATTAGCACTGTTTTGTTGTTCTTGATATTTTGAAATCATATCTTGAATCTCCTTTTGCTTAGTCTCGCTCAAGGTCTTCATTTGTGCCTCAGCAGTCTTAAATTCATTTGTAGATTGAACAATTTCTGCTGTGTTGATGTGTCCGATTTTCTGTTGAGCATTAACAGCATTACCTGCTAATAAAATTCCTGTTGCTAATACTACACTTTTCAATAAATTTTTCATGCTGTTTTTGTTAGTCTTATATTTCCTGATATAAGGTATTTTCTTTTTTTTAATGAGTTAAATAATAAATTAGTTCGCAAGTATAATAAAAAATATTAGTTCGCTAAAGAAGGATTGGGCCTCAAACCTAATTTCGTGATAACATCGTTACTTTTGTCCAGATTTGGATTGGCATAAAGGAAGGAAACCTCACTTCTTTTATCCAAAATAATGTCAAACTGTCCAGCTGTAGCAACATCTTGTATTGCCTTATCGACCTTTGCTTGGATAGGTTGCATTAAGCTTTCGCGTTGTTTGAATAAATCTCCGTCCATTCCGAATTTGGTACGTTGGAATTCCTTAACTGCTTTTTCTTTATTTACGATTTCATCTTCACGACGTCTGCGCATATCGGCATTTAAGTTCGCTTGATCTTTCTGATAAGCCTGGTACATACGTTCTATTTCTTCGTATTGTTTATCTACTTCCGCTTGCCATTGTTTAGACTGATCATCTAAAGTTTTCTGTGCTGCGTTAAATTCAGGGATATGTCTCATTACATATTCTGAATCTACATATGCTAATTTCTGGGCAAAAGATACTGTTCCCATCATAGTTAACATAACGATTAATATTGCTATTCTTTTCATCGACATATTATTTTTTTTAAATTCTATGTTAAGACAATTTAAATATTAAAAAGTTTAATTAAAAGCCTCCCATATTCTGGATAATACTGAATGTGAAGTTTTGTTTCCAACGATCAGTTGTTAATCCAGGGATAGGATCTAATGCATGACCATAGTCAATACCTAACATACCAAAGATAGGTAAGAAGATACGAGCACCTACACCCACAGAACGACGAACTTTGAATGGATTTACTTCATCAAATTTATTCCAGGTGTTACCTGCCTCAGCAAAAGCCAATGCAAATACTGTTGCTTGTTCGTTCAACATAATCGGATGACGAAGCTCTAATTGATATTTTGCATAAATCGGACTACCAGATTGGATAGCAATGTTCTGTTGATTACTACCAGTAGATGCCGGAATCAATGCGCCATTTGCGTAACCACGCATAGCGATAATCTCGGACCCCTGAAGGAAATCAAATCCTTGCATACCATCACCACCTAATTTAAATCGTTCAAATGGTGAAACTGGTGTCTCGTTACTATAAGATCCTAAATAACCAAACTGCGCTTGTGCTTTTAAAACTAGTTTTCCTACAACTTTAGTATACCATTGGGAATCAAATTTCCATTTATGGTATTCAGTAAACTTGTATTTCTCATTATCTGGAGCAGTTGCATAATTCATATTGTTCCATAGTGAGTATGGAGGAGTCAACTGAACCGTAAATTTAATCTGTGAACCGGAAGTAGGGTATATCGGCGCATCAATTGAGTTTCTGCTTATTTCTTGTGTTAAGTTGATGTTATAAGCAGTACCATCAGAGAAAACAAATATTCCACTATAGTTATCTAACATGTAGCGTTGGTAAGATAGGGAAGTATTAACCTGAAAATAGTTATCAGGCCATTGCAGACGTTTACCTAATGTTGCAGTAACACCGTGCATCTGGATTTTAGGTATTCCCTCATAGTCTTCATAACGATTCTCAAGATAATTATAACGTTGTAATTGAGAATTTGAAATATAGGCACTTAAACCAAAGTAGATTGGTTTTTTACCACCTAACCAAGGCTCCGAGAATGAGAAGCTATATGATTGATAACGTTTTCCGGAAGTCTGACCACGAATACTTAATTTCTGGCCATCACCACGTGGTAAAGGTTTCCATGATTCTTTTTTGAAGAAATTGCTAGTAGAAAAGTTATTGAACGTTAATCCTAATGTACCAATCACCTGGCCGGCTCCATAACCACCCGAAAGTTCAACCTGATCAGAAGGTTTTTCAGCAACTGATAACTCAATATCAGTAGTTCCTTCTTCATAGTTCAAGTTTGTAGGCATAGGATTAACCTTTTGCTCATCAAACATTCCTAATTGAGAAATCTCTCTAACACTTCTTACCAATAACTCACGTGAATATTTCTGTCCAGGTTTAGTATAAATAGAACGTAAAACAACACGGTCATTAGTCACATCATTACCTTTAAGGATTACATTATTAATAGTATACTGCTTGCCCTCAAACATTTGAATTTCCAAATCAACGGTATCTTGATAGATACGCTTGATAACAGGTTGTACACTGAATGTTAAATATCCATCGTTTTGATAAATTGCAGCGATGTCATCAGAATTTCTGGTCGGGCCACTAAGCTTAGAATTTAATTTTTCTTCACTATATACATCTCCATGTTGAATACCTAATAGAATGTTTAGAGTAGAATCTTTAAATTTAGAATTACCTGACCAAGATATATTACCGACATAGTATTTAGGACCTTCATAGACTTCCATATCGATTGCTACCTCATTATTATCAAAACGTCTTATAGAATCTGAGATAATTTGAGCATCACGATAACCTTTGTCTTGCATTTTTGCAACTAAGTTGGTCTTCGCTTCTTCGTATTTTTCATCTTTAAACTTACCCGGACCAAAAACTCTGAACCATGCTCTTGGACGAACACCTTTCATGAATTTTCTCAATTGTTTATCAGTAAACTCTTCGTTTCCGGTGAAGTTTATGCTATTTACCTTAATTTTTTTATTTCTTTTTACATCAACTACAACAATCTCATTGTTTGCCTGAGAAGAGTCTTGTTGTGTACTGATTTTGATTTCGGGATATAAGTAAGATTTCTCTCTCAAGAACCGCTCGATAGTACTACGTGTAGTTAACAACAAGTTGTCATTGACAATTTTACCTGTGTTGGTATTCAGTCTTTTACGAACTTCTTCGGTTTGACTTTTACTGAGTCCGGTAATATCTACTCGTGTTAGACGTGGCCTCTCTACAACCCGAATCTCCAAGAAGATTGTTTCATCTTCAATTTTGGTAGCATATAGTTGAACATCTTCAAACAAGTTCTGATTCATTAAGTCTTTAATGACATTTGAAGTTTGTTCGCTTGGCACCTCTATATATTGACCGACTTGCAGTTTTGAAATAGTTATTAATACTTCTGAGTCTAGGTATTGTGCGCCAGATACTGTCACTCCACCAATCACATAATTTTTAGGATCCAAATAACTGATATCATCCGGATTATTCAAATTCAAAGGCCTATTTCCTGTTATCTGAGCCTGCGCGAAATTGCAAATTAAGAAGGTGAGTAAAATAGAAAGTTTAATTATACGCTTCATCTACTATTAATTACTATTAATTATGTCTGCTAAAGTACAGCAAAGTCTTGTTAATTTTTGTTAAAAGAAATATTACGATTCACTGACACTTTACGAGCCAAAATCAAAATGATGCAAAAGTAATGATTTCTTATAATTGTTCACTAGTTTTCCCAAATCTTCTTTCCCTATTTTGGAATAAATAGATACATTCAAATAGGTTTTCGCCTGTGAATTCCGGCCACATAATTGGTAAGAAAAATAATTCCGAATATGCGATCTGCCATAGCATATAGTTGCTTATACGCTCCTCACCGCTAGTTCTTATTAATAATTCGGGATCTGGAATGTCATGGGTGTAAAGACTTTTACTGAATAAATCTTCAGTAATATCTTCGATAGAAATTTCACTTTTTTTAACTTTTTCGGCAATGGATTTCGTCGCTTCTAGGATCTCTTGACGCGATCCATAGCTCAATGCCAGGGTTAGGGTACATCCTGTGTTGGATCTGGTTTGCTCTATAGTAGATTGTAAAGTTACCTGACAATGTGCTGGTAAATCCGACATTCTACCTATTGTATTTACACGGATATTATTCTCCTGAAAGGTAGCCAATTCCTGGTTTAATGAATTAACTAATAATTCCATTAATGCATCTACTTCAAATTGTGGCCTACTCCAATTCTCTGTTGAGAATGCATATAAAGTAAGGTAGGAAAGACCGATTTCTACCGCGGCCTCTAAGGTTTCACGAACGGCAGTAACTCCATTTTTATGACCAAAAACGCGGAGCTCGCCTTTTTCTTTTGCCCATCTACCATTACCGTCCATGATAATAGCTACATGTTGTGGTAACTTGTTTTTATCTATTTTATCTTTAAAACTCATTAGATAATATGCATTAATTCATTGAATGTTTATCAACCATCAAATCTCGAAAAACACTGATGACTGACGGGAGTCGTGTGTATAGCATGAGAATTCGAGTTGTGATTTGGTATCCTCCATACTTTCTTTTGCCATCTCAATTTATGGCCCCCATACATACAGTTTGTCAGGTAAAGATACAGGTTTTAAGATTATCCCAATATAAATTTACAGTAAAAGCAGGTTGATAATTTAATATTAATAGTTCCTCACATCTATTCCCCATAATAATTTTTCACGCAAAATGCTGAAATATTGATCATTGGGTAATCTTATAAGGTTAATGTTAAAGGGAGCTTTCGTGATAAACAAACTGGTATTTGTACTTAAGGTCTGGCTTTTAGAATCGCAGCTCAGAATATATTTTCCAGTTCTACTTTCAATATCCAAACGTAACTCCATATTCTCATTAACTACTATTGGTCTGACGTTTAAGTTGTGTGGGGAAATAGGGGTTATGACAAAGTTTCCACTTCCAGGCATTATTATAGGACCCCCGCAACTTAAAGAGTAAGCTGTGGAGCCCGTAGGGGTAGCAATAATAAGCCCGTCTGCCCAGTATGAATTTAATAGTTCATTATCCAGTACCGCATTTACAGTAATCATGGCAGAAGAGTCAGAACGAAAGACTGTAATATCGTTTAGTGCGAAATCCTCACCTTTTATAAATGTCCCATCCGAACTTTCAACTTGTAATAAAGCTCGTTTTTGTAGCTGATAATTATTGTTTAGAATCTGATCTAATGCATCCTCAATGTGATTTTTAGAAATATTTGCCAGGAAACCCAAACGTCCGAAGTTAATCCCAGCTAATGGAATTCCCGAATCCTTGATTAAAGTTGCCGCTGAAAGCATCGTTCCATCTCCGCCTAGACTAAGCATAAAAGCAGTATTACTCGGAAGATCTTTATATGATTTAAATTTTTTAAAAGTAAAATCTAGTTTACATAAGCGCTTTAGAAAGCTGTGAAAGTCTTGGTGTATATATACTTTAACATTTCTTTCTCGCAGATAAGTGAAAAGTTCCACCACATAACCGATCACGGATTGGTTGAACTCGCGTCCATATACTGCTATAGCTATCTCTTTCATGCTTATTTAATTTTGGGCAAAGATGAGAATTTCTGGAATTAAATATTTAAATAGTTCATTAAAAGATTATATCTCTCTTGTATATCATTTTGATCAGAACCGTCATTAAAGGTAGCTTTAACCACATAATCATGCCTCCATAATGAAGCCAAAACCGAAGAAATATTGTTTTTATTAACCTTTATGGTCAATTCTACTTTGCTAGAATTTTCAATTAACTTGATGCCGGTGTTTAAGATTTTAGTGTTCTCTGATTCTATAATATGAGCAATGTGTGTCAAGCTGTTATCCCGATCTTCTATCTCCAATACAATAATAGCACCTTTGTCCTGATTGGATAGGTTTTCATTTACGGCTCTTAATAAATCTTTTTGTGTAATCACTCCGACATATTGTTTCTGTTTATTAACAATAGGCAAAATATCAAACTGATACGTTTCAAGATATTGTAAGGCATCGTAGATGTGTTGGTAGTCGTATAAGTAAATAAAAGGAAAGGTAAATTTCAATTCTTTAATTAAAGAATCTTCATTATCGGCAGATAATAAATCCTCCTCCGTAATAATACCGAGATAATCTTTGCCCTTGACCACAGGGAGTTGCTGGAAATGAAGATCATTGATCTTATCCAGAGAATGAGCCACCGTGTCATTTGGATGAACTTCGGTATAGAGCGTTGATATGTTTTCACCGATATACATGATACCTTTTATTTATTAAACTACAATAAAGACAAAACGTTTAATTATAGTTTAATGATGTGTCCATTGCTAAGGTAATGAAAATAATAAATTGACATAAAATAAAAAGATGTTTTAGTCATCTTAAAACTAATTATGTAATTTTACGCATCTTTTAAAAAAGTGCAGTATTGTATATGGGCTTACTAGAGCAAGAGAAATTTATTCAAATAAGAGAGGTAATACGTAAGAAGAGTCCAACATTAGCCAAATGGATACCAAAACCTTTAATGACTTATTTGGAAAGAACCATCCATGAGGACGATATTAATTATATCATGAATACATATCATGATAAATTCGGATTAGAATTTGTAGACTCCTTATTAAAAGAACTTCAGGTGAATGTACATCTGGAAGGTGCCGAGAATATTCCATTAGATGAAAGTGTAATTTTTGCTTCCAATCATCCTTTAGGCGGATTGGATGGGATTGCTTTTATGCATGCTATCGGAAAATACAGGAAAGATGTAAAGTTTTTGGTAAACGACATCCTGATGAATATTCGAAATCTTGAACCTTTATTTATCCCCGTAAATAAGGTCGGTAGTCAAAGTAAGTCAGGTATTGCCGCTATAGAAAATGCTTATGCATCCGATCAAGCATTGTTGGTTTTTCCGGCAGGCCTAGTTTCCCGAAAAATTAATGGAAAAATTGTTGATTTAGAATGGAAAAAAAGCTTTATTAGTAAAGCAAAAAAATATAAAAAAGATATTGTTCCTGTATTTATCGACGGACAAAATTCAAAATTCTTTTACAATTTAGCTAGAATAAGAAATAAATTAGGACTAAAAGCAAATATTGAAATGTTATATTTACCAGATGAGTTGTTTTCTCAGCGTGGGAAAGATATAACCATTAAGATTGGAGAGAAAATCTCTTATACCCATTTTGATAATAGTAAGAATGAACGTCAGTGGGCAGCAGAAATGAAAGACATGGTTTATGCCATGGCCGATGGTAAAAAATAGTATATGCAAGAAATAATACAACCGGTAGATAGAGATTTAATCAAGAAAGAACTTACTAAAGAAGCTTTCGTTCGTTATACCAATAATGGTAGCAATGAAGTTTACTTAGTCAATTATCATACCGCCCCTAATATCATGCGTGAGATAGGTAGATTGAGAGAGCTGACTTTCAGAGGTGCAGGAGGTGGTACGGGATTACCATTGGATATCGATGAAAATGATACCTCAGAACATAATTATGACCAGTTAATCGCATGGAACCCGGAAGATGAGGAAATCATTGCAGGTTATAGAGTAATTAAATGTGATCAGGCTTGCGACCCCAATGGAAAGTTTCACCTTTCAACAGCCCATTATTTTGACTTCACCGAGCAATTTATCAAAGATTTCCTTCCCTATACAATTGAATTAGGAAGATCTTGGGTACAACCTAAATATCAACCGGCAATTGATAACCGTAAAGGTATATTTTCTTTAGATAACCTATGGGATGGACTGGGAGCACTGGTATTAATTAATCCGGATGTTAAATATCTTTTTGGAAAGGTAACTATGTATCCTCATTACAATCCCGAAGCAAGAGATTTACTCATCTATTTTATGAACCATTATTTCCCGGATAAAGATAATTTGGTACACCCTACCAAAGAATTATTCTTAGGATATAAAACAGATATTTCAAAGTACGAAGGTATTTTTGATGGTCTTGAATATAAAGAAGGATATAAAGTGTTGAATAATAAAATAAGAGGACTAGATGAAAATATCCCTCCTTTAATCAATACCTATATGAATCTCTCTCCTACAATGAGAGTTTTCGGAACGGCAAGAAACAATGAGTTTGGGGAAGTAGAAGAAACAGGGATTATGATCACATTAGAAGATATATATCCGGCCAAGAAAGAAAGACATATGTCTACTTTCGAAAGAGATAGACACTATGGTGAAAGACCCATAAAAAACAGATAAAAAAATTAAAAACAAAAAAGGCCGTCCCGCAAAGGACGGCCTTCTTTGTTTTTAATCAACAGTCATTTAGTCTGTTACAAAACTTAACTCCTTTTTGCTTTATCTTGGGATTAGTTTTTCCATATAATAATTTTTATTAAATCTACTTTTTTGCTATTTGATTAGCGTTTTTGCAAGTTTTAGCTTCTTTCCCTTTGATTTATTCAATATGTTTAAATCCCTTATTTTTTGTGTTAAATATCTAATTATTATTTATTTAATATTAAATTAAGTTGAAATTTAATAACACTTAACAATTTCTTAACCAATTTATATTAATAACCCAACATTATGCTAACACTAAGTTTATGTAGCGAATGTAGTTTTGTGGCTGAAATATAAATACCATGAAAAATAACGCATTCCAATTCACCCTATCCTCACACTTTCTTGTTTGTTTCCGAATCAAATGAGCAGATAACAATAAAACAAAGGGATATCTATGCTGATTGGAAGAAATTTTGAAATTATAACACTAATGGATAAACACAATATATTCATAATGAAGTCTTGTCCAGCACTTTTAATAATTAATCTTCTTAAATATTAACATAATTACCAAGTAATGAATCTATCTTCAATGAAATTGAGCAAAGTCGGACTCCTCTTGATGTTGAGTATGGCAATGCAGGCAAATGCGACCGAAATCAGGCCGATTTTCCCTTGGGAGAGACATGCTTCGCAGGAATTGATCAATGTTAGAATTAAAGTCATTGACCAAGTTAGTGGAGAAGCTCTGAATGGGGTAAGTGTTTTGGTGAATAACAGAGCCATTGGAATAACCAGTTCAGATGGGGTATTTCAAGGTGAGGTACAAAAAGGCGCAACACTGACTTTTAAAATGCTAGGCTATGGTCAGCGTACTTTAAAAGTTGAAAAAGAATCCTACACAATTCAATTAAGCACATTAGATGAGTCAATCGATGAAGTAGTAGTAACCGCTTTAGGTATTAAGCGTGAAGAAAAAGCCTTAGGTTATGCAACGACTACTGTGAAAGGAGAACAGCTTACCGAGGCCCTCTCCAGTAACTGGATGGATGCGCTCTCCGGGAAAGTTGCGGGTTTAAATTTAATACGATCTAATGCAGGACCTGTAGGATCTACTAAAATTATTCTCCGTGGCGAAAGTAATCTTACGGGAGAAAATGAGGCTTTAATAGTGGTTGATGGCGTGGTTGTAAATGGTGGTTCGGGTCGTAGGTCGGCCCTGGGGACCGATGCTTCTTACGGCACAGGCTCGGATAATATGCCGGTAGATTATGGTTCCGGAATGGATGACATCAATCCGGAAGATATTGAAAGTGTAACTGTACTGAAAGGGCCTGGAGCAGCGGCCTTATATGGTCAACGCGCAGCCAATGGTGCAATTGTTATTACCACAAAATCAGGTTCTAAAAAAGATAGAGGTATTGGAATTACTGTGAATTCAAATGCCTCATTTGAAAGTTTAAATAGATCTCCTGACCTGCAATATGAGTACGGACAGGGATTAGGTGGGGCTGCTTACTATTCTTATGGTACTACAGTTGATGGGTCGAGTACAAGCGGGACAAGTTCGGCATATGGTCCGAAATTCGACGGTCAAAGTTTTTTTCAATACGACCCCATCACACAGATGGTTGGAACAGAACGTACACCGTGGAGAGCGTATGATGGGAAAAATGGAGTAAATGGATTTTTTGATGTAGGGCAAACTTATACTAATTCAGTCACCATCGATGGAAGTACGGATAAAACGACAGCACGGTTTTCTGCAACTAATGTTCAGAATAAATGGATTGTTCCAAACACAGGATATAAAAGAAATACGTTCGCTTTATCGGTAAACTCAAAAGTGACCGATAAATTAAGTATTAATGCGAAGGTTAATTATAATAATCGTTGGAGTGATAATCTTCCGGGATCAGGTTATGGAAATCAATCCTTAATGTACTGGTATATTTTTTGGCAACCCAATGCTGATATCAATGGATTGAGGGATTATTGGGTTCATGGAGAAGAACAAAAAAAGATTAAATATCCATTCAGCACTTACCCGGAAAATCCGTATGCGATTTCATACGAATTTATTAATGCTAATAACAGACATGTCTTTACCGGTAATGCCCAAGCCGCTTACCAATTTACACCGGAATTCAGTGTGCAATTAAGGGCCGCGATGGATTTATCAGCAGAGAATAGAACGCAAAATCGACCTTATGATGCCGGTTCCAAATTAAGTGAAGGTAGTCATAGAACACAGGCAATATTTGGCAGAGAAACCAATGCTGATTTCTTATTGAGGTACGCAAAGAAGTTTAATAAAGATTTTGATTTTTCAGCAACGGCGGGTGGAGCGACTTTGCATAATGAGTATCGTAGAGACGAACTGGCCTCAGATGGTCTTTCCTTTCCGGGGGTGTATAATCATGCAAACACAAAATATGGTGTAAAAACCAGACAAATACTAGAACGTTATGAAACAAACTCGTTCTATGGCTTGCTAACGGGCTCATATAAAGATTATTTATTTTTAGATGCTACCGCACGTATGGATTGGACGAGTACATTAGCAGCTACTCAATATCCTGACAAAAGTGTCAGTTTCTTTTATCCTTCCGTAAATGCCAGTTTTGTGCTTTCTCAAGTCGCACAGATGCCTTCTTTTATAAATTTTGCAAAAGTAAGAGCATCCTTAGCAGGAACAGGTTCAGGAGTACAAACACCTTACATGACGAACTTTGGGTATGGTCCCGGAAATCCCCTTATCGGTGGATCATTAGCAAATCCTAGTCTTTTGGTAAACCCACTTATTCTTCCTTTAAAGACTAATTCTATTGAATTTGGAGCTGATATAAGAATGTTCTCCAGCCGTGTGAATTTAGATATTGCAGTCTATAAAGCGAACTCATTTAATCAACACTTAAGAAGAATCGTGGATGCTTCTTCCGGCGTGAATAGGTTTTTGATGAATATTGGTGAGGTTGAAAATAAAGGATTAGAAATTGCATTGAATACGGATCAAATCAAAAAGGATGATTTTAAATGGTCATCAATGATTACTTATACCGCAAATAAAAACATCATCTTACAGCTGGCAGATAGTTCATTAGTTCTTCAGCAACGATCCGTAGGTTCGGGTCAAATTGTAGCATTTGAGGGTGGAAGTATGGGCGATTTATTCGGGTTGGGATATCAACGCGCCCCGGATGGTCAGGTAATTTATGATGAATCTACAGGTTATGCAAAGATTACAAATGAGGTAATTTATCTGGGTAATACTTTACCGAAAGGCAAGATGAGCTTAGGTAATACCTTTAGCTATAAAGGACTTCGGTTAAATTTACTGTTTGATACGCAATGGGGGGGAGTTGCACATTCATTGACACATTATAAATTGGCTGAACAAGGTAAAACAACGAATACATTACCAGGTCGGTACTCCGGAATGATAGGAAATGGTGTTATCGAAAATGCGGACGGAACGTTCAGAAAGAATGATGTAATCGCAACGAACATCGATGAGTATTATCGGTCACATTATGGAACTGACAATGCGGAGGGTAGTACGTTTCCTACCGACTTTATCAAGTTCCGGGAGGCAAGGATTGATTATACCTTAAGTAAGAATTTAGTGAGTAGGCTAGGAATCAACAGAGCAACTATCGGTGTCTATGGACGTGATCTCTTTATCTGGTCAAAATGGCCAGCCTTCGACCCTGAATTTGGAACCCTAGATGGTTCGGATATTGTAAAAGGATTTGAAATAGCTCAATTTCCCTCTACCAGAACCTTTGGATTTAACCTAATTGTCGGCTTCTAACTAATACTATTATGAAAATTAAGCAAATAATTCTACTCATGATTACGATTGCAAGTTTTACTGCTTGTGATAAAGGATTTGTAGATCTAAACGTGGATCCGACGACTTCGACGGAAGCATATCCACATCAATTCATGGCTAATGCATTAATAAACTCTGTTAGCTACAACATGAACCGTAACCGTTCCTTTAATAATGAGTTGATGCAAATTACCGTCTCGATCGGAGATGGAGAAGGAAAGGTGTTTAGGTATGATTTCCGTAGAACATGGTCTGATTACCTTTGGAATAATCATTTCCTGAACATGTCAAATTATAAGGATATGTACAGCAAAGCATCCGATGCGTTGTATTTCAATAGATCTTATCAAGGTATTTCACTTATTCTTCAAGCTTGGACTTATTCCATATTGACGGATACCTATGGTGATATACCATATTCAAAATCAACGCTAGGTCGTGATTCATTAATCTTAGAGCCTCCTTTTGATCTTCAAAAAGATATATATCTTGATCTCTTTAAAAAATTAGATACAGCGAATGTACTTTTAAAAAACAATGATGGTATTGAGGCAGTGCATGACCCGGTGTATGCAGGGTCCGTAGCCAATTGGAGAAAATTTGGAAACTCTCTTTACCTGAGACTGTTACTTCGTGTAGCGCATAAAGAAGAAGTGAAGGATTTTGCATTGGCAAAAATCAAGGAAATTCTTGAGAGTAATGCCTCAAATTATCCAATTATTTCCAATAATGCTGAATCAGCAATTCTACGCTGGACAGGGGAGGGAGCTTATGTTTCCCCATTCATGACCACGCGTGTGCAGGATTTCCGCGCGACAGCTATTGCCGAATATTTTATTGACTTCTTACGAGACTCAAATGATCCGCGACTAAATATCCCCGAATATGGTAAGGATGGTGTAAATCGCTGGGGGATTGCTCCGGTTTCCGGAAATTTTATTGGGGTACCAAGTGGTTATGCCGCCAGTAATGAGGATTATTCAAAAATGTCTTATTTCTATTCTTCAGATCAAAATAACGGCGTGAATAGCATGCAAAAAGAACCATTAACAGGAATGATTATGAACTTTTCGGAAGTTGAATTTATTAAATCTGAAGCCATGTTGAAAGGAATCATTACCGGAGATCCAAAAGTACCATTTTATTCAGGTATTGAATCTTGTATAAAGTTATGGGTGCCTGAATGGCAGGGAACAGCCAAAGAACATCTTGCAGCATCTGATATAGACTGGAGCGATGATGATACATTCGATGGTAAAATGGAGAATATTCATAAACAAAAATATCTTGCTTTATTCTTGGTGGATATGCAACAGTGGTTTGAATATCGTAGAACAGGACATCCTGTTCTTCCCAAAGGTGATGGGTTGAAAAATAATGGAGAGATGCCTTCTCGGATGGTTTATCCGGTGTATGTACAGTCCTCAAATCCGAAAAGCTATAGAGAAGCTGTAGCTAGACAAGGAGCAGATGAAATCAATACGAAAGTTTGGTGGCAAAAACCTTAATTAAGAAAAAATGAAAAAGTTAATTACTAAATTCCTCACAGCAGCCTGTTTTCTGGGAATGATTATGGGATGTGCTGAAACAAATTACCCCGGAGGAGAAATTAGTCAATATATTGGAATCTACGATGTTCGTACTTTATATAAAGGATCTGCTGTAGATCTTAATATAGAAACGTTAGATGGCTCAACTACGATTGCGGTAACTGTGATTTCTGATCATGCCGCAGGTAATTTACCGGATGATTTATTGATTGTTCAAGATAAAAGAAGATTAGATTTCTTAAGAGGGATAGCCATCCCTTTGGGAACAGCTGCAAAAGAATATGTTTCAGGAGATTCTTTACTTATTAATATCGATGGAACCATATTGGATAGAGTAGATGGGGTTCTCCAGATTAAGAATGTTACGACAGATAGAATCACAAAAATTGCTTCTGATAGACCCGTAGAAATAGCAATTACCAATACATCAAAAATAGCTCAAAATCCGGATCAATATGAAAGTACATTAGTAGCAATTGTTAAGGGAGGTTTCCCTTATACACCAACTCCCGAACAAAAGATTTCTGGTGAGCATGATATTAACGATGGTTTCGGAACGATAACCGTGCAGACTAATCCTAGTTCAAGTTTAGCTAATTTACCTCAGTATAAAATGGCAAATTACTACGGAATTATTTTCACAAAACTGGAAGGTGATAGTCTAGTACCTTATCAACGACTTCGAATGAATGCTGATTTAGTAGAATTGAAATCTGAATATAAAACTCCTAAAGCTATTATTTCAGGATGGTCGAACGATCCAAAAGGAACGGATGCTAATAATGAATATATCCAATTTATAGCAACAGAAGATATAGACTTTTCCGTAACGCCAATGTCTGTGGTTACGACGAATAATGCGAATGCTTCCACGCCAACTGGCGTGCCTCAAAAAGGCTGGGCAACAGGAGGAATGCGGACTTATAAACTAGATCTTACTACAGGTTCGGTTAAAAAAGGAGAATATTTCTATGTTGGTGGATCCAATAAATTAATTATGAGTACGGGCTCAACAAGCATTAACCAAGCAAATTGGATAACAGCTTATGATTATTCGAAGAATGATGGTTTTGGATTCGGTACGAAAACCTCTAATTTATTGGCAAATAGCGGAAATGCTTATGGTATTGCCATATTTGATGGTGTCGATGTGCTGGAGAGTTCGGTGCCGGAAGATGTTGTCTTTACGGCAACAGGAGGTAGTTTGACAAATAATACGAATGGTTACAGAATTGCCAATAATGATTTTTACGATATCATTAATCCAATAAACTTAAAGGATCAACCATTCTATAGATCGGGATCAAATACCAACGCACATACCTATAATACACCTTCCGATGCCGGATATTTTAATTATATGGGTGGTGAATTTAATCTTACACAAGGCAGGTGGACTAAAGCAAGAGAAAAATATGCTCCACTATTAACCAAAGAGTCTACATTGGAAGAAATCGAAAATCCAGAGTTTAGCACAAAACTAGTGGATTGATAAACGTAGAATAACAAAACGGTAAAATCCTCGGGAGCTCTTATGCTACCGGGGATTTTTTTTTCTAACCTGATATGCTGTATATCTTAATCCATGATACTGATACTTCTGGAATATTGTCCTCCATCTCTTTTAATCAGATGTGTTTTTACCATTAAAATATGAACAGGAAAATGCCTGTATTTTAGTTGTGAAATTTGGACTTTTTAATAGACACTGGATTCTTACTTATCCGTATCTCACCCGTATCTCACCCGTTACTTTCTCAATAATTACCCAATTAAAAGCGAGTGATTTTTGGTTGAAAAGCGATTGAATTTTATATGAAAATTAGGGGAATCGAAAAGTAAAGACGAGGTTCTACTTTATAAGAAATAGGGGATAACATTTAAACAGCCAAAAAAGTCTTATGTCTGTGGTCTATAATCTATCATCTAGATACAATACCATTTCCACGTGAGGGATATTGTCTTCAAGGTAGACGTCACTTGTAATTTGGAATCCTAAGCCGATATAAAATTTTTTGAGGTATTCCTGTGCGCTGATTCGAATGGGATGTCGAGGGAAATCAGTTTTTAAGGATTCAATAGAACGTATCATCAATTCTCGACCATACTGATGTTTTCTATGGTCTTGATGTACAGCAACCCGACCAATGGAGCTACAATTGGGGTAGGAGACATCGGGTGGAAGCAATCGGGTATAGGCTACGCAAATGTCTTCATGCATAGCAAAGAGATGTTTCCCTTTAAGATCTTTATCATCACATTCGGGATAAAGACAGGTTTGCTCAAGCATGAAGACATTAATACGTAGTTGAAGGATTCTGTAGAGTTCTAAGGGACTTAGCTCTGAAAAGGTTTTAATCCTCCATTCCATATTTAATTTAGCTTAAAAGTGATTTTACAACTTCAGAGATTGTGCGGCCATCAGCTTGGCCTGCTAATTTCTGATTTGCTGCTCCCATTACTTTACCCATATCTTTAATGGATGAAGCACCGGTCTCAGCTATGATACCTTTTACAATTTCTTCTACCGCAGAACGGTCTAATTGTTTCGGAAGAAACTCTTCAATAACTTCCAATTCTTCAATTTCTATGGTATAAAGATCTTTTCTGTCCTGTTGTTGGTAAATTTCGGCAGACTCTTTACGTTGTTTAGCCAATTTCTGAAGTACCTTAATTTCGGTGTCTTCTGTCAATTGCTCTGCATGTCCTTTTTCAGTATTTGCTAATAAAATTGCCGCTTTGATTGCGCGTAAACCGCGTAGTCTCACATTGTCTTTGGCGATCATTGCCGCTTTGATATCTTGGTTGATTTTTGCTTCTAATGACATAATCTATTTTTTAATTTCTAATAACTAATGTTCCGTTTGCTTGAGCTGTAGGCATGACCAACAGATCGTTTATATTGACATGTTTTGGTCTGGAAAGTACAAATGTTACGATCTCTGCAATGTCTTTCCCGGAAAGAGGGATTAATCCTTGATACACAGTTTTCGCTCGATCCTTATCGCCATGAAATCTTACCTCTGAGAATTCTGTTTCTACCATACCGGGGTCGATACTGGTAACTTTGATACCCTTTGATAGTAAATCTATGCGCATCGCTTTTGTTAGGGCGTCAACCGCATGTTTAGTAGCACAATATACATTACCATTCGGATATACCTCTTTCCCTGCAATTGATCCTAAATTAATAATATGGGCATGCTCGCTATTTTCCATCATTGGAATAACAAATTTGCTAACATATAGAAGACCTTTTACATTGGTATCAATCATGCGATCCCAGTCTCCGATTTGGCCGTCTTGTATAGCATCAAGACCCTGACTTAAACCTGCATTATTAATTAAGATATCTATGTTTTTCCATTCAGTAGGAAGATTTGATAGGGTAGTTTCAACCTCTTCCGCATTACGTACATCTAATTTGAAAGTATGAATCTCGCAGGTGGGATTAATAGTTTGGATTTTTTTGGTCAATTCTTCCAGTTTTTCAATTCTTCTGGCACATAACAATAGTCGGAATCTCTTATCATTTGCCAATTCTAAGGCACAAGCTTCTCCAATTCCTGAGCTTGCTCCTGTGATTAAAACTGTCCTCATTATTTTATTTATATTTTATAGCAATTACCTTAAATCATCTTTGTTTTATACGAAAGATTTTCGGTATATGCACTGTTTGACATAAAGCAAAGATACAATAAATGATAAGAAATTTTATTTGCTTAGCGGGTGGCTTGTGAACCTTCGGGATACTTAAACTAGCTTAACTACTTGACTATTAATTTGAAGCAAAAATAAGTTGTGAAATAAAGCTTTTTGAAAGCCATCGGGTAGGTTATTCACATCGACGGATCTTATCCACATACATGTAAAAAGCTGATTAATAATGCCTAAATTTAGTTATTAACAGGTTACTCACAATGGCTGTTAATTATTAGGTACTGTTTTACAAGGACTATTGCATGATTGTTGAGCCACCTATTTTTGACTGTTAAAAACTTGATGTTAGGGCATCTTTTATTTTTGTTACATTTGTTACCCTATCGTTAAAATCAGGTTAAATCGAGCCAGGAAATTTTTTTAATATGTCTTTAGAAAGCGAATTTACAAACAGTGCGTCAGGACAACCTAGCCGTGCAAATTTCAACAAGAAAAGAACAAGCTTAAATAACTTAGTCTCCGGATTGGGTAAGCTTCCTCCTCAGGCATTGGATCTGGAAGAGGCAGTATTGGGTGCACTGATGTTGGAAAAAAATGCACTTAGTGAGGTCATCGATATTTTGAAGCCCGATTCGTTCTATAAAGAATCCCATCAAAAAATTTTCCAGGCGATTTATAACCTGTTTCAAAAGACTTCTCCTATTGATATCCTTACTGTTGTCGCTGAGTTAAGACAAATGGGAGCATTGGAGATTGTTGGTGGAGCATATTATATTACTCAGCTTACAGACCGTGTTGTTTCTGCAGCAAATATTGAGTTTCATGCCCGTATTATTTCCCAAAAATATATTCAAAGAGAACTGATTAAAGTTTCTACGGAAATAATCAACGCATCATACGATGAAACCTCTGATATTTTTGATCTTTTGGATCATGCCGAAAAATCATTATTTGATATTGCTCAAAATAACTTAAGGAGAGATTCCAGGAAAATGGATGATATCATGCGTGAAGCAATTTCCTCTTTAGAATTATTGCGCGATCGTACAGATGGATTAACAGGTATCCCTTCAGGATTAACGGCATTAGATCGTATGACTTCCGGATGGCAGCCTTCAGATTTGGTTATTATTGCGGCACGTCCGGCGATGGGTAAAACTGCTTTCGTGCTCTCTGTAGCACGTAATGCTGCGGTTGACCATAATCGCCCAGTTGCTGTATTCTCGCTGGAGATGTCCTCTGTTCAGTTAGTAAATCGTTTGATTGCCGGAGAAACGGAAATTGAACAGGAAAAACTCAAGAAAGGTAATCTTGCTGATCATGAGTGGCAACAATTACACTCTAGAATTGGACGATTAACGGAAGCGCCACTGATTATTGATGATACTCCTGCATTGAACGTTTTTGAATTTCGTGCAAAATGTAGACGCTTAAAAGCACAATACGATATTCAAATGGTGATTGTCGATTACCTTCAGTTAATGCATGGTAAAGCCGAAGGAAAAGGGGGTGGTAACCGTGAACAAGAGATCGGTAGTATTTCAAGAGCCTTGAAATCCGTTGCTAAGGAGCTGAACATTCCGGTACTTGCACTTTCGCAGTTAAGCCGTGCTGTTGAATCGAGACCTGGAAATAGTAAAAGACCAATGTTATCCGATTTACGTGAATCGGGTTCTATTGAGCAGGATGCCGATATGGTACTCTTCTTATATCGTCCTGAGTATTATGGCTTATTGGAAGATGAAGAAGGAAGATCCACCGTTGGAGTAGGTGAAGTTATTATAGCTAAACACCGTAATGGTGAAACAGGTATTGTACCATTAAGATTCATTGGTAAGTATGTTAAGTTCGTGGATTTGGAAGATGATTTTTCAGGTATGGGCGGTGCCGATTCCGGAAGTTTCAAAGACTTTGGAACCGGGATGGGAAATGCTATTCAACCCTCCGGAAATTTCGGAGATTTCGGCGGAGGTATTACTATGCCATCCAGAATGAATGATATGCCGGATGATGCTCCGTTTTAATATTTAGCTCTTAGAGCTAAGAAAACAGACGCCAGACATTAGACTTTTTTGTATTTGCGATAGGGGTTGATTTCATTTTTAACTAAAATGAGATTTAAATATGAGAATCTTGTATTAAGATCTTATTGAATGACAAAGTCAAAATACTTGTCCTTAAAGGGTTCGTCTTTTAAAGTAAAATGCCACCACTCTGATTCTATAGCTTTGAATCCATGTTTTTCCATAATATCTCGCAGTATTTTTCGATTTGTCTTCTGTTGATCGTTGATTTTCGGATAGTCATAATGTGAGGGTTCTCCGAAGTAATCAAATCCCGTTCCCATATCTAATTCTTTCTTCGTTTTTAAGTCAATCAATGTTAGGTCTATCGTACTTCCTCTGCTATGCCCTGATTTTTCAGCGATATAGCCTAATTTGAAAAGATCCCTTTTATCGACTTCCGGGTAAAATTCTTTTTTTGCTAATGTATCTGAAATATCCTTGGCCCACGACTTAAAGTTATCTACGGCCTGTTGTGGTCTAAAGGCGTCAAATACCTTAAAGCCTAATCCCTGCGCTTTTAGTTCTTGCTGGGCTGATACTAATGCTGTCGCTGCTTCTTTGGTTATATATACTTTGTTACTCTTATATCCTTCTACGCGTCTTCCCATAAAATTATGATTGCTATTATATCTCATTTCGACTTCCAGATCAGGAATCAATGTTTTTAATTCGATAAAAGATGAGGGTACTTCCCTTGTTGTTGCACATGAAAGAGCGAAAGCGAGGAAGGATAGGTATAGTATTCTGTAAATTGATTTCATAAGGACGACAGCTTAGATTTAGGATAAAATTAATAAATCCGTTATAATTTCCTATGTTCTTGGGTGTGTGGATAAAAGTTCTAGTATAGTACGGCTATTTTTATTAAATTTGGGTCCCCATATTTGAGGCATTATATAAGATTAATTTAGGAGAACATTTTGGATTTTTTAGCTGGGTTAAACCCATCCCAACGAGCCGCCGTTGAACAGACTAAAGGTCCAGTGATGATTGTTGCTGGTGCTGGTTCTGGAAAAACACGTGTAATAACTTATAGAGTAGCGCATCTTGTTAAAACAGGAGTAGATCCCTTTAATATTTTGGTGTTGACCTTTACCAATAAGGCAGCGAAAGAAATGCGTGAGCGTATCATGAAAGTGGTAGGTTCGGAAGCAAAAAATATTTGGATGGGAACTTTTCACTCCATTTTTGCCCGTATTCTGCGAGTCGAAGCTGAGCTTTTAGGATACCCCAGGAACTTTACTATTTACGATACAGATGATACTAAAAGTTTGTTAAGGACCATTTTGAAAGAAATGGACCTTGATGATAAGCTTTATAATGTTAATCATGTATATGGTAGAATATCCTCCGCAAAGAATAATCTGATATCACCACAAGAATATAATAAAAATGAGGCTATTCTTGCCGAAGACCAATCGAACGGTCGAGGGCAGTTAGGTCAGATCTATATGACCTATGCGCAACGTTGTTATAGGGCAGGTGCTATGGACTTTGATGATCTGTTGTTTAAGACCAACGTTTTATTGAATAAGTATCCGGATGTATTGCATAAATACCAGCATCAATTCAAATATTTAATGGTGGATGAGTATCAGGATACCAACTTTTCTCAATATCTGATTGTTAAACGATTAGCTGCAGTGAACGAGAATATTTGCGTTGTTGGAGATGATGCTCAAAGTATTTATGCTTTCCGAGGTGCAAATATTCAGAATATCTTAAACTTCCAGAAGGATTATCCGGATGTGAAGGTCTTCAAGCTGGAACAGAACTATCGTTCTACTAAAATGATTGTTAATGCAGCGAATAGTATTATTGCCAACAATAAGAATCAATTAGAGAAAAATGTGTTCTCAGACAATGAGGATGGTGAGAAAATAAAAGTAAGCCGTGCTTTTTCTGATAACGAGGAAGGAAAAATCGTTGCAGAAGCTATTTCACAAGAGAAAGCATTAAAGAGCTTGAAATATAAGGATTTTGCGATCCTTTATCGTACAAATGCCCAATCGAGATCTCTGGAGGAGGCTTTAAGAAAAATTAACGTTCCATATAAGCTTTACGGTGGAACTTCGTTTTATCAACGTAAGGAAATTAAAGATTTAATTGCTTATTTTAGGCTGACCTTTAATCCTAACGATGAAGAAGCCCTTAAAAGAGTGATTAATTATCCTCGACGAGGGATTGGTGATACGACAGTAGAACGGATTATGGTTGCAGCAGATCAGCAACAATTACGTCTTTGGGATGTAGTAGCGAATGCGCAAATGTTTTTGGATGGCAGGAGTTCTGCTTCGGTTTCGAATTTTGGGTTAATGATTCAAAGTTTTCAAGCTACCGCAAAGACAAATTCAGCATTTGATACCGCAATGCATATCGCCCAGCATTCAGGCATTTTGAAGGATTTGTATGAGGATAAATCTGTTGAAGGCTTAGCTCGTTATGAGAATATTCAGGAGTTATTAAACGGTATCAAAGAATTCTCTGAAAGAGAGGATTTGGAAGAGAAAGGCTTAGATGTCTTTATGCAGGATATTGCTTTATTGACTAATGACGACAATGATAAAGACCCTAATGCTGATACAGTTTCATTAATGACAATTCATGCATCTAAGGGTTTAGAATTTCCGGTAGTACACATTGTAGGGTTAGAAGAAAATCTATTTCCTTCGCAGTTATCGTTGAATTCGAGGTCTGAACTGGAAGAGGAGAGAAGACTCTTTTATGTAGCAGTAACAAGAGCAGAAAAGAAGTTACATTTATCATACGCCACTTCTCGTTACCGTTGGGGTACTTTGAATAATTGTGAGCCAAGTCGCTTTTTAGATGAATTGAATCCTGCTTGTTTGGATTTGGACTTCAGGCCTAAATCTTCGGGTATGCAGGATGATGATTTTGGTTCAGAACGCGTTCAATGGCAACGTAAGGAAAGTACAGGGGATGTTTTTTCAAAGCCAAAGCCGAAAGTTATAAAGACGACCTCTATACTTCCGAAAGCGCATAAACCAACAGAAGGGTTTGCTCCATCGGATACCTCGGGGCTTCAGGTTGGCATGGAAGTAGAGCATGAACGCTTCGGATTTGGTAAGGTTATTAACCTGGAAGGTAATAAACCGGACATAAAAGCAACTATTTTCTTCAAAGAGTTGGGACAGAAGCAATTGTTGCTTAAATTTGCCAAGCTTAGAATAGTAAGTTAACACCCTTTTAGAATTACATATTTAGCACCCATACGGGTTAAAGCAAAATAAACATATGATTTTTGATTATAACAGTACAAGACCAAAGTTGATCCTGGCCGAATATGGCAGAAATGTTCAAAACATGGTTGACTATATCTGTTCTCTATCAGATAGAGAAGAAAGGAATCGACTGGCTCAGGTGGTCATCGATATGATGGGCGTATTAAACCCCCATTTACGTGATGTTTCTGATTTTAAACATAAACTCTGGGATCACTTATATATCATCTCAGACTTTAAAATTGATGTGGATTCTCCGTATCCAATTCCTACAAAAGAAAATATTCATCATAAACCGGAAACGATAAAATATCCTAACCACAACATTCGGTTTAAGCACTATGGTCACACCGTAGAACAGATGATTAGTAAGGCAGTGAACATTCCGAACGGAGACGCTAAACAGAAGATGGCAGTTAGCATTGCTAATTTTATGAAAATGGCTTATTTGACCTGGAATAAAGATTCAGTTACAGATGATCAAATACTTTTAGATTTACGTACGTTATCTCGTGGTGAACTGGATCTTCCGGCTGATACTGTATTGACTAAGCTTGATTTCAAAACTCCGCCTCCAGGAAGCCGTGTAAAAAGTGCCGGTAGTAATCAACAGCAACAGAATAAACCGCAAAATAGCTATAACAATAAGAGAGGCCATAGTAATAACAACAATAATAACAACAACAGAAGGCCCTCAAATAGCAACAATAATAACAATAGAGTTAAGAAAAATTATAAATAATACCTCTTTAAAAAGCAATTGACTCCTTATTAAACAATTGCTTTTTTTATAGGTTCATAACAAGAATTAAACAGTTTCCCTTTTACCCAAAAATCGGGAAAACTGATTGATATGAAAAAACTATGAATGCATTTGAAATATTCGGTGGTAAACCACTAAAAGGTGAAATCATTCCTCAAGGAGCTAAAAACGAAGCATTACAGATTATCTCAGCTGTTTTATTGACAGAAGAGAAAATAACAATCAGCAACATTCCTGATATTAAAGATGTAAATAAGTTAATTGATTTATTAGCAGCCATGGGGGTTGAAGTAAATCGGGTTAATGATAATACTTACGAATTTGAAGCAAAGAATATAAATATTGATTATTTCCAGTCCGAAGAGTTCAAGAAAAAGGGAGGGAGCTTACGAGGGTCCATTATGATTGTAGGACCTTTATTAGCCAGATTTGGAAAAGCAGCGATTCCTAAACCAGGTGGTGATAAAATTGGTCGCCGTCGTTTGGATACGCACTTCCTGGGTTTTGAGAAACTGGGGGCTAAATTTATATATGATGCTGAAAATCATTTTTTTAATGTAGATGCCACTCAATTAAGAGGAGCAAATATCTTATTGGATGAAGCATCGGTTACCGGAACTGCAAACATCGTTATGGCAGCTGTTTTAGCAAAGGGAACAACTACCATCTATAATGCCGCTTGTGAGCCTTATTTACAACAGCTGTGTAAGATGTTAAACCGCATGGGAGCTAATATCACGGGTATCGGATCAAACTTGTTAACTATTGAGGGAGTTGAGCGTTTAGGAGGTACTTCTCATAAGATGTTGCCCGACATGATTGAGATTGGTTCGTTTATAGGATTGGCAGCAATGACCGGGTCAGAGATTACGATTAAAGATGTTTGCTTCCAAGAATTGGGCATTATTCCTTCTGTATTTTCAAGGTTAGGAATTAAGTTTGAACTTAGAGGAGATGATATTTTTATTCCGGCACAGGAGAATTATGAAATCGATACTTTTATAGATGGATCTATTCTTACCATTGCGGATGCCCCTTGGCCGGGATTTACCCCTGATTTATTGAGTATTGTATTAGTAACAGCTATCCAAGCAAAAGGAAATGTGTTGATTCATCAGAAAATGTTCGAAAGCAGATTGTTCTTTGTTGATAAATTAATTGACATGGGCGCCCAGATTATTTTGTGTGATCCGCATAGAGCTGTTGTAATTGGCCATAATAAACAAAATAAACTACGTGGTATCGAGATGACCTCACCGGATATACGTGCCGGGGTCTCACTTTTAATTGCAGCGTTGTCGGCACAAGGAAAATCTGTGATATATAATATTGAGCAGATTGAAAGAGGGTATCAGCATATTGAAGAAAGGCTAAGAGCTTTAGGTGCAGATATTAGAAGAATTGAAGCTCAACCTGCCGGACATTAAATGAGATTTGTCTGAATACTGTTAAAATTGAAATGAGGGTTTGAATTATCTAGTTAGTCTATATATTTTTGCGTTTAATTTAATTGTTTAAACACGAGAATGAGAAAAATTACATTATTATCTGCAATTGCAGCATTAATTCTAGCATCATGTGCTGGAAACCCTGAAGGAAAAAAAGCTGAAACAAATGATTCAGTTGAAATAACTGATTCAGAAGTAATAGGAACTGCTTATACAGTTGATACAACCGCTTCAAAAGTTGTTTGGAAAGGCACTAAAGTTTCTGGTGAGCATACTGGAACCGTAAATATTACATCAGGTTCATTGAACGTAGACGCTGGTAAATTAACTGGAGGAAACTTTGTAATCGATATGAACTCTATCAGTTCAACTGACTTAGAAGGTGAATACAAAGAGAAATTAGACGGTCATTTGAAAGCTGATGATTTCTTTGGTGTTGCAGCTCATCCTGAAGCTACTTTCACAATCACTGAAGTGAAACCAGGTGCTACTGATAATGATTTATTAGTTTCTGGGAACCTTGTCATCAAAGGTGTTAGCAAAAACATCACTTTCGATGCAAAAGTTGATGAAGTAACTGATACAGATGTGAAAGCTACAGCTAATTTCAACATTACAAGAGCTGATTGGGGTGTTAATTACGAAGGTAAATCTGATGATTTAATCTCTAAAGAAATCAATTTTGATATCACTTTAGTGGCTAAAAAATAATTTAAATTTTTATATAAAAAAGGCTTTTATCAGTTGATAAAGGCCTTTTTTGTTTTTATAGATGCTATGAGTTATAAGATAAACAGTATTAAATCTTACTTTTGCCTTTTAAACATAGATGGCTTATGAAAATTACCCTGATTTGTATTGGCAAAACGGATGATCAACATATTGTAAAAGGTATAGAAGTTTATACGAAAAGACTAAAGCATTATGTGAATTTCGAAATTGTCTCTATTCCTGATATTAAAAATAGCAAGAATCTTAGTCAGGCTCAACAAAAGGAAAAGGAAGGCCAGCAATTATTGAAAAACATTAGCAATCAAGATTATGTTATACTATTGGATGAAAGAGGGAAGGAGTATAGCTCAGTAGAGTTTTCAGCGTTTCTGGAGAAGCAAATGATCTCTAGTGTTACACATCTGGTATTTATGATAGGAGGACCGTACGGGTTTGATGATTCTGTTTATCAAAGAGCAAATTCTAAAATTTCTCTATCCCGAATGACTTTTTCACATCAAATGGTGAGGTTGTTTTTCGTTGAACAAATCTATCGAGCGTATACTATTATGAGAGGTGAACCGTATCATCATGAATAATTTTATGTAAATTGTAGATTAATTGCATCTTTATAATAAAGAAGGAGGACATTATGGATTTAGATAAATTTAAAAGAGAGTATAAGTATAAAAGCCAGGAAGGGGCTCATAGCGGAGAAATCAATAAATGGATTATCATTATTGGGGGTGCCGTTGTTATTCTTTTGGCCTATTTGTTTAGTTAGTATATAAACAGATTTTAATAATTTTTGGGATAGTTATACAGCTATCCTTTTTTGTTGCGTAATTTTTAGTTAAAGAGTTGCTTTGTAACAAAAAATGTAGAAATAATGGTGAGAAAAATAAATAAGGCGATACGGGGAGTATCGCCTTAAAATCACACTAACTATTAATAAAACCCTATAGAACTAGGTGTTTTCAAAACATAGATCTTAGATAGACATACGCCTAATTCCAAGACCCACTGTAAAAGTAAAAACCTTTTATTATAAAATCAAATAAAAGTTGCAACATTTATATTATAATTGAAAATTATCCATATTTTTTAAAAACTCAACCCACGCAACCTGGTCCGTTTTAAATGTTAGGTCAATTTCTTGCAACTGTTTTAAAGGAATTAATCTAAAAGCTTGTAACTTTCCTTCAATGGATTTTTCTGTAAAATCAAAAGATTTAGTCTTTATGTTTAAGTTAATCTCCGATTTCGCTCGTACCTGATAGTAAATAGAGATGATTTGACTCTCATTAAAGCTTGATTTTTCATAAAAATCAGTGGTGTAGATATGTTTGATTACCTCAATTTCCATCCCTGTCTCTTCCATGTACTCTCTCTTCAAGGCATCAATAAGTCCTTCACCATATTCGAGTCCACCCCCGGGAAATTTAGTGAAAGAAACATTCTCAGTACTTTCATCGCTGATAAGTACTTCATTGTTTTCGTTAATTAAAATGCCATAGACACGGACATTAAATAAAAACATAATTGAAATGATTAAACTCACCTGTTATCAGATGAGAACTAAGTAGTAATTTGTAATCCCTTGTTTGCTGTTTTAAGTCATTAGTTAATAAATGTTGAGGTTTATTAACCTTGATATGCTATAAAGGTTGGAATCCTGTATCTACAGCTTGTGTATCTAATCCAACTAAAGAATAGTGCTTAGGTAGAAACCACGAAATTGTATTCATTGCCTGTTTGTACTCTTTCTCGTTAGCAAAGTTTTTAGGAGTAATGTTAAATACTAAGTCCTGTGTAACACTTGCTTCATCCGTGTAATTCCTGGCAATAAGCATAACCATTGGGTTCTTAACGCCTGAATAATTAAGAAATTCACGAATTTGATGTCGAGCGTAAGTTGGTAAAATATCTTCTGAAGGTTGACCGACAAGAATTTCCTCATCGCTACCAATAATAAAATCACCGTTATTAAGTGAAAAGTGATGGTCATCTGTGTAGAATTCGTTGCGAATAGCAAAATTCAAGATATCACCATAGCTAAACATCCAATCTGGATTCTCTTTGGTTGTATTAATAGCAACACCAAATCCGTTTTTTAATAATATTGGTAATTTCTGTTTGATGACATAAGCCTGAAAGTTTTCGCCAGCTTCAACAGTTCTTAAATTGAAGTAGGGGAAGCCTTCGGTGCTCATGATAATTTCTGGTTCAGAAACTTCAAGATTTGCTTCAGCAATGTTGTCGATGAACTGGGCTACCCACTCGTTGTTTCTCTCTTCTAGTGGGATAGTAAGTAAATTATTAATAACTATAGTTTTTTCTAGATCTCCTAAATTCCCAGCTCCAGCATTCGCATCAAAAAAATGTATATTACTCATAAGTTCTTTGAAAAATACGGCTAAAAGTAATCAATATTGTGTTAATGTAAAGTGATTAATTCAAAATAGATGGGATTATTAAGGTAATTAGGGTAAGATAAAGTCGTTTATTTTCTTATTTTTGTTAAAAAAGGAACCACTTTAATGTCAGATTTAAACACGACAAGAGCAGTGCAATATAATACGTCAAAAATAAGCTACGAGGAATTCCGCCAGGTACTCATAGAAGATTATAAACTAGCCACAGAGAGCCGTTATGTAAGTTTGTTCGGTAGAAAGGAAGTGCTTACTGGAAAAGCTAAGTTTGGAATTTTCGGAGACGGTAAGGAATTAGCTCAGATAGCGCTAGCTAAGGTTTTTAAACCTGGCGACTGGCGTTCTGGTTATTATCGCGATCAGACACTTGCGTTTGCCCTTGGTTTTAGCAGTATTTACCATTTCTTCTCACAGCTCTATTCTAATCCGGATATAAAAGCAGATCCGTCTTCGGCAGGACGCCAGATGGTTGCCCATTTTGCATCACCTTTGATAGATGAAAACGGAGAATGGATGGACCAAACAACACAAATCAATTGTTTCTCTGATATATCCACAACAGGAGGGCAAATGTCTCGGATATTGGGACTTTCCCTCGCATCAAAACTTTATAGAAACAATCCTGATCTGTCACATAAAGAGAAATTCTCGAAAGTTGGCGAAGAAGTTGTATTCTGTACAATTGGAAATGCAGCTACCTCAGAAGGAGTATTTTGGGAAACAGTTAATGCAGCCGGGGTAAATCAATTACCTGTCGTTATCTCCATTTGGGATGATGGATATGGTATTTCCGTTCCGAATGATATTCAAACTACTAAGGGAGATATCTCTGCAGTTTTACGAGGATTTCAAGAGGATGAATTCGGAAATGGATTTGAAATTTTTAAAGTAAAAGGTTGGGATTATGCCGGATTATGTGAAGTATATGAGAAAGCCGCTGATTTTGCAAGAAATAATAGTAAACCCTGTATAGTTCACGTTGTTGAGATGACCCAACCACAAGGTCACTCTACGTCGGGTTCACATGAGCGATATAAGACTCCTGAACGACTTGAATGGGAAGATGAGTTCGACTGTAATAAAAGAATGCGGGATTGGTTAATTGATTCCGGTATGGCTACAGAGGAAGAACTCTCAATGATTGATGCCGAAGCCAAAGACTTTGTGAAAAAGGAACAGAAAAGAGCTTGGACAGATTATAGAAAAACACTTCAGGTCGATTTAGAGGAAGCCATTTCAAAGTTAGAGGGAATTAACCATCACGCTGCAGAAATCCCTTTAAAGATTCTCCTTTCAACCTCAGAGCCTTCTCTTAAGGAGGTATATGTTAATGTCCGAAGAGTAATACGCGAGTTAAGAGGAATTGAAGTTGCTGGTAAGGATGAATTGTTGTCATGGTACCATGAAAAGCAAAAGGTCAATCAAAATAGATTTAATGATAAATTATTTGTAGATACCCAATATTCGCCCTTAAAAGTTGAGGTAATCCCAGCAGAATATGACCATGATTCAAAGATTGTAGATGGAAGGGAAGTCCTGAATGCGTGTTTTAAAGCAAATTTTGATAAAGATGCTAGGCTGTTAGCTTTCGGGGAAGATGTGGGTGCTATTGGTGATGTAAATCAAGGCTTCGCAGGACTTCAGGAAGAATTTGGAAACCAACGTATTTTTGATACTGGAATTCGTGAGTCTGCAATAATTGGAAAGGGGATAGGACTTGCTGTTAGAGGATTCAGACCCATAGCTGAAATTCAATATTTGGATTATCTGATTTACGCTATGCCGGTCTTAAGTGATGATCTTGCTAGCTTAAGCTATAGAACAAAAGGAAGGCAGAAAGCTCCATTAATTGTTCGAACAAGAGGCCATCGGTTGGAAGGTATCTGGCATTCAGGATCTCCAATGTCAGTGCTTTTGGGTGGGTTGAGAGGAATGCATATTTGTGTGCCGAGAAATATGACTCAAGCTGCAGGTATGTATAATACGCTTCTGAAGTCTGATGAACCGGCTTTGGTTATCGAGTGTTTAAATGGATACCGATTAAAAGAGAAGCTCCCTTATAATATTGCTGAATTTACTGTTCCAATAGGGAAAGCGGAAATTCTTAGGGAAGGTTCAGATCTTACAGTAGTATCCTACGGTTCGACATTAAGGATAGTACAGGAGGCTGCGCTTGAATTAGATAAATTAGGAATAGCTATTGAAATTATTGATGCACAATGTCTCCAACCTTTCGATAGAGATCATCTTTCTGTTGAGTCATTAAAGAAAACAAATAGGTTATTGGTAGTAGATGAAGATTTCCCTGGAGGAGCATCTTCTTATATTACACATGAAATACTCGAGAAACAAGGTGGTTATTATCATCTAGATTCTCAACCTAGAACATTGACAGCTAAAGCGCATCGTCCTCCGTATGGTTCTGATGGTGATTATTTCACTAAACCAGCTGTTGATGATGTAGTAGAAGCAGCTTATCAGATTATGTCTGATAGCAATCCAACAACATATCCTCCATTATTTTAGGAGGATATGTTACTGAACATATTAAATACCGTTAGAAAATAGGGCTGCAGCACCAATAATTGCTGCATGCTCTTGGTATTTTCCAATCTGTACGTCAAATTCTTTTAAAATAGATTTATCTGGAAATATCTTATCCCAAGCTTTTACAATATTTCCTCCTATTACGAAAGATTTACAATCGTATTTCTTGCTAAAGAAATCCATAAAGTTTAATAAGTTCTCTTGATATTCTGAAAGTAGTTGAACTACTTCCTTACTGTCTTCATGTTTTTCTAAAATCTCTCTCAGCCCACTTTCTTTATGGCCGGAAAGTTCTTCAAATCTTTTCACAAACCATCTCGTAACCAAGTATTCCTCATAAATAGAATCTTTGTATTCGGTATTCCACAAATCGGCATCAAAAGCTTTTTCGCCTTGACTCCATACAGAGCTTCCTAAACCAGTACCCAGCGTAATCCCCAATATCTTACCTTTATGATCTAATCCACACCCAAATACCTCTCCTTGAAGGAAAGCGGCAGCATCATTGATATAAAGAATTTCCAGATTGTTGTTTCCAAGTCTTTCTAAAATGGGCTCTGTTACCTTAATATTATAAATGCTATCATACTTAGATTGTCCTTTCATCAAAGCAATTCCTTTATCATAGTCAAAGGGTCCGGGAGCAGCAATTCCAATGCTTTTTACTTGTAAATCAAATTTCGCTAAACAGGACTTCATATTGTTCGTCCAGTCTATAAAAATCGATTTAGCATTTTCGAGAGAATTTACGTGCGAGCGCGTGATGGTCTCATCGAGAATTCTCCAAGAATTCTTCTCGACGATGGCAGATGTGATATGGCTTCCTCCAATATCACAAGAAAGAATATAATTGCTATTATGCATTATTTAAATAGGCCTTATATTTAAGTAAATGGTCAGCTATAACTAGTGCAGCCATTGCTTCAACAATAATAACTGCACGAGGAACAACACATGGATCATGTCTCCCTTTACCTGAAATAGTTGTTTCGTTTCCTTCTTCATTTATTGTGTTTTGATCACGCATGATGGTCGCAACAGGTTTAAATGCTGTTCGGAAAGTAATATCCATTCCGTTGGAAATTCCACCCTGGATTCCACCGGAATAATTAGTTAATGTTTTTATTTGATCGTCCTGATTGACGAAGATGTCATTATGCTCTGAACCCAACATTTTTGATCCCTCAAATCCTGACCCATATTCAAATCCATGAACAGCATTAATGCTCATCATAGCTTTAGCTAAATCAGCGTGGAGTTTATCAAAAACAGGTTCTCCCAAACCTACTGGAACCTTTCGGATAACGGTTGAGATAATTCCACCAACGGTATCTCCATTTTTTCTTACTTGATCGATGAATTCGATCATCTCAGCAGCAGTTGCCGGGTCGGCACATCTGACGATGTTACTTTCTCTGGTTTCCAATAATGACGATAAATCACTTAGGGTTACATTCGGAGCTTTAATATTTCCCACGGTAGAAACATGGGCAAAAATCTCAATTCCGTGTTGTTTCAGAAATAGCTTGGCTATTGCTCCTGCAGCTACTCTCGCAGCTGTTTCACGAGCAGATGAACGACCCCCTCCGCGGTAATCACGGATGCCATATTTTACCTGATAGGTATAATCAGCATGTGAAGGTCTGAATTTATCTTGAATGTGAGAGTAATCCTTAGATCTTTGATCTTCATTAGGTATTAGGATTGCAATTGGCGTACCAGTCGATTTTCCTTCAAATGTTCCTGAAAGAATTTGAGCAGTATCACTTTCTTTTCGTTGAGTAGTAATTTTAGATTGGCCCGGACGTCGCTTATCCAGTTCAGATTGAATGAATTCTTCATCGATATTCACCAATGCTGGACAACCGTCTATTATCACACCAATAGCCTTACCGTGTGACTCGCCGAAAGTGCTGATCTTAAATAAATCTCCAAAAGTATTTCCTGCCATAATCGAATGTGCCCGTAAATATATAAAAATTGATATGAAATATGCTTTGCTGTAATAATATTATTTTTCCTTGATCTGGAAGCCTTGTTGCTCTAGGTGTTTCCAAAACATAGGATAGGATTTTTCTACCACCTCTGGTTCCTCAATTACTATTTCTTTAAATACCAAGGCTAGAGGAGCAAAGGCCATCGCCATTCGGTGATCTTCATAGGTTGCAAACCTTAGATTTCCCGGATAATTAACGTTTTGGGTCTTGAGATGATAAGTTTCTCCTTCGGCAATTAACTCTGCTCCGAATTTCCCAATTTCAGTTTGCAGCGCCAGAATACGATCAGTTTCTTTAATCTTTAAGGTTTCTAATCCTGTAAAGGAAACGTCAATTTTCAGAGCTGAAGCTATGACAACTACCGTTTGAGCAAGATCGGGACATTCTTTGAAATTGAATAAAGTTTTATCCGATTTCAACTCAACTTTGCGTAGATGTAAGCCATCAGGTTCAAAACTTGATTCTACTCCGAAATGATTCATAATCTCTACGATTCCCATATCACCTTGTAAACTGCGTTCTTTTAGTCCCGGTAGGATAATATGACCGTTTTTGGAGAGAGCAACGATAGAATACCAATAAGATGCAGCACTCCAGTCAGGCTCGACGTAGATCACTGTCTCTTTAAAAGGTTGTTTTGCAATACGGATATTACGCTCATCAAAACTATAATCAATCCCACAGTCCTTAAGCATTTCCAAGGTCATGGTTACATACGGTCTTGAAGTTAATTCACCTTTAATATCAATAGTCAGTCCCTTTTTTAAAGATGAGGCAATTAATAGGAGTGAAGAGATGTATTGGCTACTGATGTTCCCCTGAATAGCTATACGATCTTTCCCTTGAATCATTCCACCTTCAATCTTTAATGGAGGGAAGCCCGGCTTTTTTTCATAGTGAATATCGGCGCCTAAATCTTTTAATGCATCAACTAAAATACCAATTGGTCTTTGTTGCATTCTTTCAGTCCCTGTTAAGATAAAATTTCCTTTTATCAGGTTTAAATAGGAGGTTAAAAAACGCATGGCAGTTCCTGCCGGCCCAATATCAATGGTATTAAAGCCAATATCAGCATTTAATGCTTTCTTTAGGGCAGCTTCCAGAGTGACTGTATCTGCGGCTTCTGAAAGATTCTCTACCTGAACTATTCCTTTACTTAGCGCCCTGATAATAAGAGCACGGTTACTTTCTGATTTAGAACCAGTAAGTTGAACCGTGCCATTAATTTCTTGGGTGGGGTGGGTTAATATTAAGCTTTTAGCTGTCATTTATTAAGCCTCCGCAACCGGTTTAGTGTTCATAACCTCGTTTTGTTTGCGGATGGATTCATTGTGTAATAATTCCAGATATTTCGCAGTAAATTCTTCACTCAGGTTAAGGGCTTTGGCCAATTGAATACGTTTTTGAACGATTTCGTCCCAACGACTAATTTGCAGAATAGTTACATTGTTATCTCTTTTGAACTCACCAATTTTCTCAGCTATCTTCATACGGTCTGCAATCTGTTTGATGATTTGATCATCCAACTTGTCGATTTGACCACGTAACTCCGTCAGTTTATCTTCGAAAGCAGGATTATCTGATTCAGGCTTACGTACTGCTACAGTATCTAATAAATCAGCTAACGCTGCAGGTGTTACTTGTTGTTTTGCATCTGTCCACGCTACAGAAGGGTCAATGTGCGACTCGATAATCAGACCTTGCATGTCCATATCCATAGCTTTTTGAGTAATGTAAGGGATAAGCTCACGATTTCCACAAATATGACTAGGGTCGTTTATAATAGGTAATTCAGGGGCGATAGCTTTTAATTGAATTGCGATATCCCACATCGGTTCATTACGGAAAGCAGTTTTCTCGAATGAAGAGAATCCACGGTGTATAGCACCTAATTTTTTAATTCCAGCCCTGTTTACACGTTCTAATGCTCCAAGCCATAAAGATAGGTCAGGATTCACCGGATTTTTGATAAATACAGGAACATCAACGCCTTGTAATGCATCTGCAATCTCTTGTACGGTGAATGGATTTGCTGTTGAACGAGCACCAATCCAAAGGATGTCAATACCAGCTGCTAAAGCTTCTTCAACGTGTTTTGCAGTAGCTACTTCAGTTGCAGTTAATAAACCTGTTTCTTCCTTAGCTCTTTTCATCCATTCCAATCCGATACTTCCGATTCCTTCGAATTCTCCTGGGCGGGTACGTGGTTTCCATATACCAGCACGCAAAACATTCACTTTTCCAGTGTTGGCTAATAAATGAGCAGTAGAAACTAATTGTTCCTCTGTTTCAGCGCTACATGGGCCGGCTATGATTAAGGGTTTATCCCCTGTGTCTAACCAAGACTTTAAAGGGAGGATGTCTAATGAATGTTTCATTGTATGTTTTTTTGATTATTTACTAATTAATTATTTCTGTTTAAATTTTTTCGTTTTTAAGGTACTCACCCAGGATACTGAAATTTACAGTATGTTTAAGTACTTTTCGAATGGCTGCATCATAGTCAGCTTGTTTCTTCCATTCTACATCAACATAGAAATCATATTCACTCCTGCGTCCCACAACTGGCATAGATTGAATTTTACTTAAGTTGACGTTTTGTTCAGCAAAGCACTGTAATACGGACGCCAAGGCGCCGATAGAGTGTGATGTTTGGAATGATAAAGACGCTTTATTTGCATTTTTTTGTTCCTCCAAATCATTCGATAATATTAAAAAACGAGTAGAATTTTTCTTATGGGTCTCTATTCTTTTTTCAAGGATTTCTAGTCCATATAGTTTTGCTGCCGCCTCACTTGCAATAGCAGCGGTATTAGTCAGTTTTTCGTCTAATATTTTTTTAGCACATGCAGCAGTATCCATCCCTTCTTTGATTGTAAATTCCGGATGATCACTCAAGAATTCATCACATTGTCTGATAGCGATAGGATGGGATTCAACAAAATGAATGTCCGATAATTTCACCCCCGGAAGAGCAAGTAAATGTTGTTGAATATTTAAATGAACCTCGCCAATAATATGAAATCTATAATCTCTTAATAAGTTATAATTCGGCAGGATACTTCCGGCAATTGAATTTTCTATTGCCATCACAACGTAGTCAGCTTTTCCTTGCTTTAACATTTCGCAAGTCATCTTGAAAGATGAACATTCGATCGTTTCTATTTCATTTCCGAAAAATTTATAAGCGGCTTCCTCATGAAATGAAGCTTTAACTCCTTGGATGGCAATTTTTATTTTCTCACTCATTATATTTTATTCTGCTATGCTTATTCAAAAAACGAGGTCCCTAACTTTTCAGCAGGGACCTCATTATATTTTCATTATACCATATACTAGTCCCAGCTCTTATCTCTAAAATAAAAGAACCAAAAGTTTGTATATGTGTATTGTTTGTTCATCTCCCGATTAATTATGGATCAAATATAGGATATCTTTAAATAAGTGCAAAATTATTTTTAAAAAATATTAAATAAACACTTGTTTTTATTTTAAAATATGATGCAATAAAAGAATAAAATCTATGAAAAAATAATAATTTTTTTGGCTTAAAACTATCACATTATTTAAGCTGGAATTTATTAAAAAATATTGCTTTAATTGTTGTATATCACACTATTTATTAAAATTTTAGTGAAAAATATCTAATTTTTTATGCGAAAGCAGTCAATATTTTGGACGAATAATGGATGAAATAATGATAAAAAATAGCACAAAAATAATTGATATTTTTAATGTTTTATTTAAGATAATTTGATTTAATATTAACTAATTAAGAACTAAATATTAAGCTATTGTAGCCTTTCTTGATCATATAGCTCATTAGAAAAGAATATATTTGCAGTATTCCAATATTAATTATGCTATTTATATTCATTTCTGTTTTATGTTCCGTCACGGTTTCAGTCATTATCAAATTGGCCCGGCAAAACGATGTTAATTATCTACAGTTATTAGTCTGGAATTATCCCATTGCTTTACTACTTACTTATCTAGTATTGAAGCCGGAGTTAGTTTCATGGACTTCTAACCTCCCTTGGCACCTTTATCTTCCGTTAGGTTTCTTGCTGCCTTTTATTTTTATATGTATCGCTTTATCCATTCGTTTTGGTGGGATTGTTAAAACAGAGGTAGCTCAAAGGCTATCACTTTTCATTCCTTTAATTGCAGCGTATGTTTGGATGAATGAGAAAATGGCAACGGAGAAATTTATCGGTATAGCAGTAGGTTTGCTAGCCATTGTTTTTTCGATTGGTTGGAATAAGGGTGGGCGACAGGAAAAGAAGCCATTATGGATCTTGCCCTTGCTGGTGTTTGTAGGAATGGGAATCATTGATGTGATCTTTAAACAAATCGCTCAGCATAGCGAGATTTCTTATATGTCATCTCTTTGGATCGTTTTTGTACTTGCCTTACTATTCGCATTAGTTTTTTTATCCTATCTTTTGTTGATAAGAAAAGAGAAATTTGATCGCAAAGCCGTATTGTATGGAGGAATCCTTGGACTATTTAATTTTGGAAATATTGTCTTCTATATGAAGGCCCATCGTGCATTACCGGATAGTCCATCATTAGTATTCACAGGGATGAATATTGGTGTAATCGCGGTAGGAGCTTTAGTCGGTCTGTTTCTGTTTAAGGAGAAACTTAGCAATTACAATAAAATTGGGGTATTTTTGGCCATTATTTCTGTTTTATTAATAGCATTTCTGTGAGTTTATTTGAAGATACTTATAATACGATTGACGAACCTTCTGAAGGTATATTTAGAGATAAAGGGAGTAAATTTATTGCTTATGCCTATCCTTTTAAGGATGAGAATAAGTTAAAAGAGATTATTTCCGAATTAAAATCATTACATCCAAAGGCTCGACATCATTGCTGGGCATATCGATTAACTCCTGATCGGTCTGTTTTTCGAATAAATGATGATGGAGAGCCATCAGGAACGGCCGGAAGACCAATTCTTAATGTCTTACTTTCTATGGATGTAACCAATATTCTGATTGTCGTAGTCAGGTATTTTGGTGGGACTTTATTAGGTGTTCCCGGATTGATTAATGCTTATAAAACAAGTGCCCAAGAAGCTCTTACTGTTGCAAATATTGTGGAGAGAACGGTGAACGATGTGTATGAAATAGAATTTGACTATCTACAAATGAATAATATTATGCGCGTTGTGAAAGAATCTGAGGTAAATGTTTTAAGTCAAGATTTTGATATGAGCTGCAAAATTACGTTAGAAATCCGTAAATTACAGGTAAATGAACTCATTGGAAGGGTAGAGAAGATAGAGGGAGTTAAGATCAATTACTTACGAACCATATGATTAACGATTCTGAACTAATTATTAATTCTGATGGAAGTATATACCATTTGAATTTATTGCCGACTGACATTGCCGATACGATTATCTTTGTAGGAGACCAGGATCGAGTTCCTGAGGTTTCCAAATATTTTGATGATATTGAAATTAAAAAAGGAAAAAGAGAGTTTATAACTCATACCGGGACTGTAAGAGGAAAACGGTTGTCGGTTATCTCAACAGGAATTGGAACCGATAATATTGATATTGTCTTGAATGAACTTGATGCATTAGTTAATATCAATTTCGAAACTAAAAGCTTAAAAAAGAAAATTCGTTCTCTTGATATTATTCGTATTGGTACTTCTGGTTCTATTCAAGGTAATATATGCATGGGAACCGTTTTAGCTTCTGAATATGCTATAGGTTTTGATACACTTATGCAATATTATAAAAAACCTTATACTGAGGCAGAGGTCCAACTTCAACAAGCCATAATAGATCATTTCGAAAATTTATCTTTTAAACCCTACGTGAGCAGAGCTTCCCAAAAGCTTTTGGATAAGTTTGCTTTTGATCTCCCAAAGGGAATTACAATGACTGCACCTGGATTCTATGGTCCTCAAGGTAGAAATATGCGTTCACAGAATACTTACCCGGACCTTATAAAAAAGGCAAATAGTTTCGAAATTTCCGGAAGAAATATCACGAACCTGGAGATGGAAACGGCAGGAATTTATGCGTTAAGCAATATGTTTGGTCACCATGCCATTTCTATCAATGCAATTTTAGCGAGTCGGGTTAATGAATCCTTTTGTGAAAATCCACAGGAAATTGTTGATAAAGCTATTCAGTTGATAATAGAAAGAATCACTTAAATTGTGTTTGTCCCTTTTCGGGCAGAGTCAAATCTTAAAAGAATAAATAGTAAAATTGTAAAAGACCAAAGTGATGACCCACCATAACTAATAAATGGTAATGGAATCCCGATGACAGGTACAATTCCTATGGTCATCCCGATATTAATAAAGAAGTGAAAAAATAGGATAGAAGCTACCCCATAAGCATAGATCCTTGCAAAGGCTGTTCGCTGCCTTTCAGCAATATTTACTAAACGTATTAATAAGGTTAAATAGACTACGATCAAAACAGTAGAACCTACAAATCCCCACTCTTCACCAACAGTACAAAAAATAAAATCCGTACTCTGTTCAGGGACGAAATTATACTTCGTTTGAGTTCCTTGAAGATATCCTTTACCGAATAACTGTCCTGATCCGATTGCAATCATGGATTGGTTAAGATTATAACCCTGACCTTTCGGATCGTCCATCTTTCCTAAAATTATATCAATCCGATTTCTTTGGTGACTTTGTAAAATATTCTCATAAGCGAAATCAACACTCAATACATATAAACTTGACACTACAAAAAGAATAAGCATATTGATTAAGTTCTTACGTTTCTTTCGCATCATAAACGCAAAAAAACCGCAGATTAACGCAAGACAGCCTATTAAAATCCATTGATTGACCAATAGTGCCAAAACAAATAAAAAGATTGCCAATCCCGCAATAACCAATAAGCTGGTGCTTACATATCCTTCTCTATAAAAGACAAAAATCAACGAAAAGAAAGCTAAGGCCGAACCTGTATCAGGTTGGAGCATAACCAATGCTACAGGAAATAGAACAATGCATGCCCCGATAATCAAGGTTTTCATGTTCGGATTTTTGTTTGTTTGATTACTGAGATAATAAGCTAATAGTAAACATGCCGCCAATTTTCCAAACTCAGAAGGTTGAAGCCGAAAGCTTCCTAAAGGTATCCAAGCCTGATTACCACCAACATTTCTTCCTACAACCAATACGGCTACCAAAAGCAGGATGACGATAATATAAATGATGGGAGCAGAGGATATAAAGAATCGGGAATCTATAATCAGAATACAGATTCCGATAATTAATGCGGTGAAAATATAGATGGATTGCTTCCCGTAATTAGTTGCAAGGTTAAACAAGCCCGGTTTTTCAGGGTCGTAAACTGCAGCATGAATATTGAACCAGCCAATCAGACAAAGTGATAACCAAAGGCCAATGGTGAGCCAATCTATTCTTCCGAAAAAAGTCTTCTTTTGCAGACTACTCATGATTTCTCCTTATTTGACTGTGGTGTACCAATAAAGTTGATTCGGTAGCTTTTTGTTTAGGTTCATTCACTGCCGATCTCACTGTTTCAGTTTTTCCCTTGTTTGTTTTTGAGCTGTCTTTTTTAATCGTTTCTTCTTTTTTTACCTTAGGTTTAGGTAATAAATTACCATTATAAATCCTGTCTTGGATGTATTTTGGTAAAGTAATAGTATCCTTGAGATATTTTTCAACCATCATACTGGCAATCGGAGCTGCCCATGTACCACCATATCCTGCATTCTCAACAAATACAGCAATAGCAATTTTAGGATTTTCTCTTGGAGCGAAAGCAAAGAATACAGCATGGTTTTCCCCATGGGGATTCTGAACTGTTCCTGTTTTACCACACATTTCAATCCCAGCTATCCGAGATGCAGCACCGGTTCCACCCTGATTTACTGCCTGACTCATACCTTCAATTACAGGTTCATAATATTTAGCATCAACGCCGGCTGAAATCCTTTCTGTGAATTCTTCTTTTATAATTTGTTTCTCACCTATTCCTTTAATTAAGTGTGGACGATAGTAATAACCACGATTGGCAACAATCGCCATGATATTGGCCATTTGTAAAGGAGTTATCCCGAGCTCTCCCTGTCCGATAGATAATGAGATATTGTAACCCGATCTCCATTTTCCACTACCATAACGTTTTGTGTAAAAATCAGATGTGGGTACTAATCCTGGTTTTTCCCCAGGAAGGTCAATACCTAAAGTATGACCTAATCCGAATTTTCCCAAAGCCTCTCTCCATAAATCATAGGCTTTTGGTCCGCTCATTCCTCTGGAGTCAATCATCTTAGCATACACATAGCCATAATACGTATTACAAGACATCTTGATAGACTTTACCAGACTAGTTGCACCATCTACGTGTGTACAGCGCATAATAGCACGTCCACCACCATATCTATATCCTCCGGGACAGTAAAAGACAGTTTGGTCATTGATAACTCCGGCTTGTTGTGCAGTTAAGGCTGAAACGACTTTAAACACAGATCCTGGTGGATATGAAGCCTGAATAGGTCTAATAAACATAGGATTATTCTCGTCATTCAACAGCTTCATATAATTATTTCCCAAATCCCGACCAACCATCAAATTAGGATTATAAGATGGGCTGCTTACAAAAGATAAAATTTCGCCGGTTGAAGGTTCGATGGCAACCACAGATCCTAATTTATTCTTCATCAGCTTTTCAGCAAGGATCTGTAAATCCTTGTCTAATGAAGATACCAAACCATCCCCGGTCACAGCTAAGGTATCATATTTTCCTTCCATGAAACTACCTTGAGGCCTATTTAAAGCATCAACCATTTGATTTTCTATCCCTCGTTTCCCTCTTAGCAGTTCTTCGTAAGATCGTTCAACACCTGTTGCACCGATATAATCACCAGGGCGATAGAAACCATTTGACTTTTCAATATCCCGCTCATTTACCTCCTGGATATAACCCAAAAATTGGGAAGCTATACTGTCGGGATAATTCCTGACCGTACGGTTAAGTGGATAAAAACCTCTGAATTTATAAAGATGTTCCTGGAATTTTGCATATACAGTTGAAGAAACTTGCTTCATAAACTGAGAAGCAAGATACGGGGAACGAGCTTTAGCTTTCTTCATTCTGCTATTGAAATCAAGCGTATCAATTCCTAAAAGGTTGCAAAGAAGGAGTGTATCCAGATCCTTAACCTCTCTGGGAGTTACCATGATATCATAAACGGGTTCATTCTGAACCAAAACCTTTCCATTCCTGTCGAGGATAATTCCACGAGCAGGATAGATGATTTTTTTACGCATAACATTGTTATTTGCAGAAAGCAAATATTTGTCGTCGATAACTTGAATATAGAAGAGCCTTGCTACAATAATAAGTGCAATAGCAATAAAAATACCTTGGATAACGAACTTACGGTTGAAATAACTATTGTTCATGAGGATAAGACCGTAATTTATTAATTACTTAATAAGCGAGATTTTCTCTTGTAAATTAGTATACTAATCAATATGATTAACAAGATAGTAAAAATACTGCTTAGTAGAATGCTTAAAAGCGTACTTAAATAGTTTGAAAAACTAAAATATTCTACGTGCAATAATACAACATGATGGATTAATGTACCAATAGCAATATAAGATAAAAACCATTTTGCGCCCATATTCCCTAAAGAGGGAGTTTCAAAACTATTTTGAATATCAACATCTAAAGTAATCCGGTGAAAAAATATTCTATACCATGCTAATGCAACACAAGCAGCTGCATGTACGCCCACTGAATCATAAAACGAATCCACCGTTAAACCCGTTAAAAAAGCGAGTAAATACAATATAAAGTTCGGCGTACCTATTGGTAGTAAAAGTATAATCAGAATGTATGGAAAAGGTGTAGCGATGTTATAATATCCAATGTTTTTGAATAAAACAACCTGCATAGCCATCAATATGATAAATCGAAAAATATTGAACAAAAATATTCTACCCATCATTATCCTCCGTTATTGCTTCAATTTGATTTTTTTCGTCTTCTAGCAAATCTTTAACCACATATACATGGTTCAAATTGCTGAAATTTGTCCTGAGTTTTATACGAACATCAAGGAAAGAACCTCCTGAGCTGATTCCTGTCTCTTCCACTGTGCCGATTTCAATATCTTTTGGAAATAATGAAAATCCTGAAGTATAAACCTTCTGACCCTTCAATACTTTTACATGATTTGGGATATCTTTAACAATAGCAAATTGAGGATTTGAATTATCTCCCCAAACTAAAGATCCAAAGACATTGGTTGAATCTAAAGTAACAGAAATTCGGGTATCCGGATGTAATAGCGATTGAATGGTACTGAAGTGAGGGGAGACGTTTAGTACAATTCCCACAACTCCGTTTGAAGTGATAACTCCCAATCCTTTTTCTATTCCTTCCAGAGAACCTTTATTAATTGTTATAAAGTTACTTTTCTGGTGTATACTGTTATTGACAACCTCTGCCATTGTAAATCTATATCTGTCCATATCGATTGAATCAACAATCTGAACAGAATCAAGCGTATCTGTTAAAAGGTAATGTTGAAGTTGCTTACGGAGTTCAGCATTTTCCAGGGAAAGGTTTCTATTGGTTTCCTCTAATGCTAAATAGCTTTTCCAGGAGTTAAGCTTATTATAGAATGAGCCAACAACTACATTGGAGGAATTAATGAAAGCGGAACGTTGGTACCTGTTATTTTGGACGACCAGGAGAAGAGAAGCAACAAAAAACAAAATAAACCAAAAGAAGGCGTTGTATCTAACCAAGAAAAGCCAAAGGTTCTTCATTATTGTTCTCTTTTAATAGCTACGCGATATAACATATAAGAAATGTTATATCGCGCAGTCATAATCTTCTTTGTTATTTTTTACTGCATTAAGAACTTAAAACGTCCGATGTTCTTAAGCGCAATACCTGTTCCTCTTACTACAGCGCGAAGTGGATCTTCAGCCACATGTACAGGAAGTTTAGTTTTAGCTTGGATACGTTTATCTAAACCACGAAGAAGCGCACCCCCACCGGTTAAATAGATACCGGTCTGATAGATATCTGCAGAAAGCTCCGGAGGTGTTATCTCCAATGCTTTTAAGATAGCCTCTTCAATTTTTGAAATGGATTTATCTAAACAATGTGCGATTTCAGTATATGAAACTGTAATCTGTTTTGGAATACCCGTCATTAAATCCCGCCCTTGAACAGCGAAATCCTCAGGTGGATCCGTTAATTCAGGTAAGGCAGCACCAACTTCTATTTTAATCTTCTCCGCTGTGCGGTCACCGATCATAATGTTGTGCTGACGACGAATATATTGTACAATATCTGAATCGAAGTTATCTCCTGCAACACGAATTGACTGGTCGCAAACAATCCCTGATAAAGCGATTACGGCAATCTCTGTAGTACCACCACCGATATCGATGATCATATTCCCTACAGGTTCCTCAACATCGATACCAATACCTACTGCTGCAGCCATTGGCTCGTGGATTAAATACACTTCTTTTGCCCCGGCAATCTCTGCCGAATCGCGTACCGCTCTTTTTTCCACTTCAGTAATCCCCGAAGGTATACAAACAACCATACGTAAAGAAGGAAAAAACCAACTTTTTCCTTTGTTGATTAACTTAACCATCCCGCGAATAAGATGCTCAGCAGCGGTAAAGTCTGCTATAACTCCATCACGCAGCGGTCTCACCGTTTTTATATTGTCGTGAGTTTTACCCTCCATTTGCATCGCCTGACGACCGATTGCGATCACCTTATTTGTTGTGCGGTCAAATGCTACGATTGAGGGTTCATCTACTACTACTTTATCATTGTGAATGATTAGGGTGTTAGCTGTTCCCAAGTCTATTGCAACTTCTTGCGTAAACCAATTAAAAAGCCCCATTTAGATGTGAAAGTATTATTTGTAATTTAATTGCAAACCTAATGAAAAAAAATGGTTTTTATAGAAACCATTTGTTATAAATAATATCTTTTTCCTTTGAAAAAAAACAAATATTTGAATTCGATATTGAAAACGAATTAGAATCTGTTTTATTGTAGAGAAATGCCTATATAATAATTGTAGGTATCAACTTTTAGATTGCTCTTATCCAATCCCTCCAGACGAATCACCTTAAATTTATCCGTTGGTCTAATTAATTGCCTTTTACCATCTTTATCAAAAATATGAACCGGCATATCAAAGCCTTTAACCTCTGATATCCAACGTATCATAAATACCCCCGGACTGTTTTGGATAATTTCCAAAGTAGGAATACTTTTCGTTTGTATATACTGCTCGAAGGTTTTGGATAAATTAATGCCGGACTTCTCACTCATATAATTTAATATTTCCTGATAGTCAACTGTAGCATGATAAAAATGCTTGTTTAATCCCCTTAAAATCTCACGCCATTTGTCGTCATCATCAACCATCGTACGGATCATATTATGTAACACACCTCCTTTGTTATACATGTCTCCGGAACCCTCTTTGTTTACATTATATGGACCTTGTAAAGGGATGTCGTTTTGAATCCCTCTACGGTTCCCATTTACATACGCCTGACTTGCTTCTTTACCATAGAAATAATCGATAAATAAAGCTTCAGAGTAATTCGTGAAACTCTCATGAATCCACATGTCGCCCAGATCTCTTGCTGTTATATTATTACCAAACCACTCATGGCCGGACTCGTGTACAATAATGAAATCCCATTTTAAACCCCAGCCCGTTCTTGAACCATCATTTCCTAAATATCCGTTAAGATACTTGTTGCCATAAGCGATTGCGCTTTGATGTTCCATTCCTAAATGTGCGGTTTCAACCAGTTTATACCCGTCTTTATAAAAAGGATAAGGACCAAACCAATGTTCAAAAGCCTCTAAAGTCTCTTTAGCGTTCTTTTTTAAATGATCGATTTTATCCAAATTTTCTTTTAGTACATAGTAGTCCATTGTTAAAGGACCTTCCTCTCCCTGATAGGTTTCTTCTACATGAGCATAATCGCCAATATTTAAAGCTACATTATAGTTATTAATAGGATTTTCTACTTTCCAATGGTATTTTGTATAACCATCTTTCAATTTTTCAGTTTTGATTAATCGACCGTTAGAGATATTCATCACTTCATTTGGTACAGCAACTGAAATCAACATACTGTTCACCTCATCAGATTGATGATCTTTATTTGGCCACCATACGCTGGCACCCAAGCCTTGGCAGGCTGTTGCTACCCATGGTTTGCCTTTGCTGTCTTTCTTCCAGTCAAAACCGCCGTCCCAAGGTGCCCGAGTTGCTTGAATTGGATTCCCTGAATAGTAGACTGTAAATGAGTCTAGCTTCCCTTTTTCGATGTATTCTGGAAAATCTACAAAGACTGCATTATACTCCCGTGTAAATGGTAATTCCTTCCCTTTATATTCAACTTTATCAACCGAAAGGTTATCAAATAGATCAAATTGTAATTTATTAAATCGATCAACAGCTTGAAATTTAAAAAGATTACTTCCTGATATAAATTTATTGGCTATATCAACTTTTACATCTAAATGGTAGTATTGTATATCATAACAAGTACGAAGAGGCGTTAATTCCCCACGTAATGAATCCGCTTTGCTATAAATTTCTTTTGCCTTCATCAATTGAGCCTGACTGAACTGAACGGAAGAGCAGATCAGTAACCCCATAAATAAGGATTTTGCCTTAATCATATTTAATTATTATTCAGGTTATTAATAATGTTTAGTTTTTCTTATTGGTAAAGTAGTCCTCTATCTGATTTAAACTAAATGCATTTAAGCATTTTTCTTTCGACAGACCTCCTTTTCTCCCTACATATACACCATATTCCATGTCCAGAAAACCTTCCTTACGATGCGCATCCGGGTTGATAGAAAGTAATACACCTTTCTCCAATGCATATTGATGCCATCTCCAGTCTAAGTCTAACCGTAAAGGATTTGCATTAATTTCGATCACCACTTTATTGGCAGCACAAGCGTCGATTACCTTCTTGAAATCTAAGGGATATCCCGCCCTGGACAATAATAACCTTCCTGTAGGATGCCCTAATATCGTCGTGTAAGGATTTTCGATCGCTTTTATAATTCTTTGTGTTGCTTTGTCAATATCCATTTTTAAATTACTGTGAATGGACGCAACGACAAAATCAAATTTTGCTAATATCTCTTTCGGATAGTCCAAAGAACCATCTGATAAAATATCAGATTCTATTCCCTTGAATATTTTAAAAGGAGCTAGTTTCTGATTTAGCTCATCAATTTCCTTCCACTGTTCTTCCACTCTTCCTATGGTCAATCCATTGGCGTAGACTGCTGTTTTCGAGTGGTCACAAATGCCTAAATATTCTAATCCCAAATCCTCTTTACAATAGAGGGCCATATCTTTTAATGAATGAACACCATCGCTATAGGTGGAGTGATTGTGAAGTGAACCTTTCAGATCAGCATATGTAATTAAGTGAGGAAGCTGGTTTGTTTTTGCTAATTCAATCTCTTTGAATCCTTCACGCAATTCAGGTTCTATAAAAGCTAGACCCAAAGATTGATAAATAGCTTCTTCTGAATCCAGTGATTTAATTTCTCCGAGTGCTTGTAAGTTTTTAATATGATCAGCAGAACCCGTACTTATTAATAGATTTTTAGCATAATCAGTTATGCTGCTTACAATGATCTCAAATGGAATTCCGTTTTGATCTTTAAAGCTTATTTTTTGTTTTTCCTCATCTACATCAAATTCATATTCCAGATTGCTGATGGCACAGTGTGTATCCGCTTTCTCCGCTGCAATAATGAGGTCTATTTGCTGTAGTGTTTCAGCCTTTCTTCTAAAATCTCCTGTGAAGCTTATCGGAGCTAGAGGAAGTTCTTTCTCTAGATGTTGAATAACTTCAAGTGCTGATGGTAAAACCTTAGCATACAGAAACCAACCTTGATTAGCGATAGAGAACTCAATCGCTTTTTTAATCTCTTCCTGAGTTTTCAATCCGAAACCTTTCGCTTCGATCAAACGGTTTTCATTGCATGCATAATATAATTCACCAACAGATTCAATTTCGAGATCCTGCCAGATAATTTGAATTTTCTTAGGTCCAAGGCCTTTTATTTTAAGCATCTCAATAATGCCTTCTGGAGTTTTTGCTATTAACTTCTCTAATTCAGGGAAAGTACCTGTGGTAACTATTTGTAAAATCTTTTCAGCAGTACTTTTACCAATATTAGGTTGCTCGCTTAAAGTTTCTAAGTTTGATTGACTCGCTTGAAAAGGTAATTTGTCAATCCGAAAAGATGCCGAAGCCATAGCTTTTGTACGAAATGGATTTTCATTATGTAATTCCATTAGTTGTGAACATAATTTAAATACTTTGGCTATGTCTTTATTTGTCATGATATTCTTTATTTCTTTAAGGTTACCAAAAATACAAATTATAGTAGTTAGAAATAATAAAAAAACCTGAAGTGGGGAACCTCAGGTTTTTTACCAAACCAATTATTAACCTAAATTATGAAATTATACTTTTTATTACTCTTTTGCTTTTTATACTACTAATAACGCAAAGGGTATGCCTTTCGTATTATTATAAGTCAGATTAACATTTTTTAACAATCTTCTCCCGATTATTTGGCCTTTGCTTTTTCCTTTTCAAAGGTTAATCGTAATTCAGCTAAGATTTTATGATATTTTGGATTGTCTATTTCGTTGACTGTCTCATTGGGATCTTTCCTTAAATCATATAGAATTTCGTACGGATGTTCCAAAAATTTGATGTATTTGTACTGCCTGCTGATCAGTGCTTCTGTTTTCGGTAATCCTGGTGAACCAATGACGGTATGGCTATAGAAAAATTGTTTTCTATAATCAATTTTACCTTGATACATTTTAATTAAATTTTCTCCTTGCATTTGCTCCGGGACTGCAACATCTATCATTCCCAGTATAGTAGGAGCAATGTCTATATTCAATGCCACTGATTGCCGGTCAACCTTACCTTTTATTTTTTTGTTCAGCGGATTGTAGATAATCAGGGGGACATGTGTACTCTCTTTGAACGGATACCACTTCCCCATAATCCCATGTTCTCCTAAAGAGAATCCATGATCGCTGATGTAAACAATAATGGTGTTTTTGTCTAAGCCTTTACTCTTTAGTTTACTGATTACTTTTCCTATAGCATCATCAACACCTGTTAAGGATCGGTAATAATCTTTGCTGCTTTTCTGGAATAATTGATTATCAGAAAAAAAACCTAGCCATCGTTGTCTGGCAATATTTTGACTGTTTTGAAAGAAAGGAGGGAAGCTTTCCCATACTTTGGGATCTGCAGATTCAGGTGTCGGAATTTCAATATTTTCATATAAGGTTTTAAACCTTTCCTGGACTTCATAATAAGCAGGTTTGCCCGCCTGAGGGTCTATTTCATGTGCAGCATTGAAATTCAACTGTATAAAAAATGGAGAATCAGAGGGGATGTTTTCTAACCACTTCATGGTCTTGTCCGCAACATTGTCCGTGTGGTGTATTCCATTTTCCATCCATCCAAAATTACTGTCCCAATAATCAAAAGCATCTTTACTTGGCGGATTAGCGACGCCGTAAGGTCCAATCCACGCAAGTGAATATCCATGCTGTTTCAATTGCAATGGTAATGTCTCCTGAAAGGCTTCAGATGTGAACCCCGTAGTAAAATCATTTATCCCGTGCCGAGCCTGATGTTGCCCGCTTAATATACTTGCTCTGCTTACGGAGCAGATCGCAGTAGTAACATGAGCGTTTCTAAATTGTAACCCATTTTCAGCTAAATGATCTAGGTTAGGCGTTTTAATAAAGGGATTGCCTGCAATACTTAGGGCTTCCGCCCGATGACTTTCGCCCACAATTAATATGATATTTGGCAAAGGGTGGTTATTATCAATACTATCTTTTTCGGCGAGTTGATTGGCTTTACTAATTGGAGTATGGGCAAAAAACAGAGCTAATATAAGCCATGCCTTAACTGGAAGAAATTTTGTCATTCTTTTGAATAGGTTGTTTGTAGGTCGATAGCTAATATACTGAAATACGACAAAAAAAAGAAAGGTCCACATCTTTCGATAGGACCTTTACATGTTTATAGTCTGTTTTATTGTTTTTGTACTTCTTTTAGTTCTTCTGTAGGTATGGATTCCGGTCGAATGTATTTATGGATGATCAGTCGGATACCCGAATTTTTAGTTAAAAATTTAATCGTCCAGTTTACGAAAGTCACGACACGGTTTCTGAATCCGAAGATCGAAACCAAGTGAACAAACATCCAGGTCATCCAGGCGATAAATCCCTTCAGATGAAGATTACCCATGTCAACTACCGCTCTACCACGACCTACAGTAGCCATAGAACCTTTATCAAAGTATTTAAAGTTGTTGTTCTCCTGATTATTCAACAGATTCATAATGTGTTGAGCCACATATTTGCCCTGCTGCTGAGCCACCGGTGCAACGCCAGGCAATCCTCTTGGGTTTTCATCAGTGATCATAGCGGATACATCCCCAATAGCAAAGACGTCCTGTTCACCTTCCACACGGCATTGTTCATCAATTTTAATACGGTTACCTCGCTCAATGTTTTCCGGCTTAATACCTTCCGGCATTTGTCCCATGACACCAGCACCCCAAATAACAGTTTTCGTAGGAATTTTTTCTCCAGATGATAAGGTTACTGTATTCCCGTCATAATCAGTTACAACTGTATTTAAAATTGTTTTGACGCCTAATTCATCCAAATATCGTTCCGCATCGCGGGAAGATTTCTCCGAAAGAGCACCTAGTATTTTACCGGTACCTTCTACTAGGAATACTTTCATCTCATAAGTAGAGAGTTCCGGATAATCAATTTTAAGCATATGTTGTTGGTACTCTGCTATTGCACCTGATAATTCTACTCCTGTAGGCCCGCCACCAACAACAACAAAATTTAAATAGCGCTCTCTGTCTGATGCATTTTTGCGAAGAACAGCTTCTTCGAGGTTTTGTAATAAATAGCTACGAATATTTAATGCTTCTACCACATTTTTCATGGGTAGTGCATATTTCTCAACTTGCTTATTACCAAAGAAATTTGAAGTAGCTCCTGTAGCAATTACTAGGTAATCATAGTCATAATCTGCTACTGAAGTATGTACCATTTTATTTTTAGTGTCGATGCTCAAAACTTCCGCTAAACGGAAACGAAAATTCCGCTGGTTTTTGAACATCTTCCGCAAAGGAAATGAAATGGAATCTGACGCCAAGGTTCCGGTTGCAACCTGATACATCAATGGTTGAAAAGTATGGTAATTATTACGGTCTATCAACAAAACTTCCACCTCTTTATTTTTTAGCTGGCGAGCTAATTCAACACCTCCAAACCCAGCTCCAATAACGATAACTCGGGGAAAATTTCTTTCAGAACGATTTAATAACATAATACTTTCTTTTTAAGAGAATTTTAAAATAAAGCACAAATATCTGACATTTTCTTGCATTATCCACTAAAAAATTACGCTAATTTTAGTTTTAAGGATATTTAAGTGTTAAATCTTTTGCTATCTTATTTGTTTTCAGATACTTAATTTTTGAATACTAAGTGTCATTTGTACACCATTGTAAATTCTATTGTAAACTACCTTTTATTTTGATCGTCAAGCCGTTATTTATTTCTGTTAACCTGAGTTGGCAGGCAAGTCGACTATTATCATCCGAATCAGGTAAAGTGTCCAACATATCCAACTCCTGATCTCCTGCTTCCGGAAGATTTTCAGCTCCGCTTAATACCTCAACATGGCAGGTCGCACATAGTGCCATCCCTCCGCAGGTCGCTAATATTTCATATTCCGACGCTTTTAGGATTTCCATCAAGCTGAGGTTAACATCTGTAGGCACCATAACTTCATTTAGCGTGCCATCTCTATCTTCTACATTTATTGTGATGATATTTTCCATTTCTAAAATGCATTTATACCATTAACAGTAGTGTATTTAAAACTTAATTTCTGATCCGGATAAACATATTTAAAAGCACTCTGTGCCATTAAGGCTGCTTCATGATAACCGCAAAGAATTAATTTCAATTTGCCAGGATATGTATTGATGTCACCAATAGCATATATCCGTTCTATATTGGTGGAATAATCGAAAGTATTAACCTCTATCGCGTTTTTATCAATAGTTAATCCCCAATCTGCAATAGGACCTAATTTGGGACTTAATCCATACAATGGAATAAAGTGATCGGTTGCTATAATAACTTCCTCTTTATTTTTATTTGTGAGATGCACAGTTTCCAAGATTCCATTGCCATTCAGTTTCTTTAAATTATGCGATAGTAATAGGTTTATTTTTCCTTTCTGTGCTAAATGAAAAATTTTCTCTGCAGAGTCCGGGGCACCCCGGAAACTATCACTTCTATGTACTAACGTAATTTCTTTGGCGATATCACTTAGGAAAATAGTCCAATCTAATGCTGAATCTCCACCTCCGGCGATGACGATTCTTTGATCTCTGAATTTCTCAGGATCTTTAACCATGTAATGAACATTTTTACCTTCATAAGTGGTTAAATTCTCTAATTCCGGTTTCCGAGGTTCGAAGCATCCTAGTCCACCTGCAATAACTACTACCTGGCAATGAATCTGAGTGCCTTCAGACCCGATAACAATATAAGAACCATCATCTTGTTTTTGAAGTTCATCAACACGCTCTCCTAAGGTAAACGTAGGATGGAATGGCTCTATCTGTGCCATTTGGTTATTAATAAGCTCCTGAGCGGTAATACTAGGATAACCGGGAATATCATAAATCGGTTTGTGTGGGTAGATCTCAGACAACTGTCCGCCGATTTGTGGCAACGCATCTATTAAATGACAACGCATTTTCAGTAAACCTGCTTCGAAGACAGCAAATAAGGCTACAGGGCCTGCTCCAATAATGCAAATATCTGTTGTAATCATGTCTATTTTGTTTCTAAATTATTGTAAATAGTATTTAAAATTCTTGTGAAATGTTCAAAATCTTCATCAGTAAGATTCTCCCAAGCCTTCATCCTGAATTCTTTTACAAGAGGAGATAAATTCTTGGCTTGTTCTTTACCTAAAGTTGTTAACTGAATATGCAAGCTTCTTCTGTCAGTAGGATGTTCAACCCGATTGACATATCCTTTTTTCAATAAAAGATCAACTATACGAGTCATTGTAGGCTGATCCTTCCCGCATATATCCGCTAAGTCTTTGTGCGTTAAATCCTCCTGTTCATTCAAAGTTTTGATAACCGACCATTGATCCACAGTGAGATCAATTCCGTGATTAGAAAATGAGGATTGAGCAAACTGCTTTACTCTGCGGGCCGTCCTGTCCAGAACCCATGAATATTGATTGAATTTTTCTCTTGGCATAACAATTATTAGTACAACAACTAAATTATGAATAATTAAACAATTGAAAGAAATAAAGCCTAAAAATGACGGTCTTTTGATAACGTCTATCCGCGAACTTACCCATATCTCACTCATATCTCACCCGTATCTCACTCGTTACTTACTCAATACTAATACGCTTCTAATAGGCTGAGCAAAGAGTTAAATATTTCAAAGAAATGTTGCTTGTATAATTGAAACCCTCACTCGAAGATTTTAAGTCCTCTGCACTTATTATTTTTTTGTTTTCAAATTGATAAGATCAGTTGAGTGGATTTTCAGCTTGCTGTTTTAAGATTTCGGCGTAAATTTTTACTTAAGCGAAATAATATTATTTTTGCTTACAGATAAATTATATATTCAGAAAAATTTGACTCGTAAAATGATTTAAGAAAATGTAACAAAAAAATAAAAATTACATGAAGAAAGTGTCATTAGTTATCTTGTTATTATCATTGGTTTCCATTCAGTTATTTGGCCAACATCGTAAATTCGGTTATGTCGAAATAGGAGGTGCGGGGATTTTTGCTTCAGCTAATTTTGATATGAGATTTAAGAAAGAAGTAAATGATGGTTTTGGTTTTCGTTCAGGGTTAGGTGGAACTTTTGGAGCCTTTGATCTGGATCAGATATTTACAATTCCGGTGGGCATAAATTATATATATGGAAAAGGAGAAAGTGGCTTTATTGTGGGAGTTAATTCTATTTTCGCAGTAGATGCTGAGAGAAACGTTCATAAAGATGATTTTAAGTCAGTTATAATCTCTGCCGATATAGGATACCGATATACACCTGAAATAAGCGGTCTAAGTTTTCAGATCACATATTCACCTTTATTTAACACAATTGACGGTACCAAAGGAGTATGGCTAGGTATAGGTTTGGGATACTCCTGGAAATAAAGAACCTTTAAAAAAAATAATGAAGATGTAAGATCTTATTAATAACAAAAAATGACGCCAATATTGAGCGTCATTTTTTGTTAATTTTTTATTGATAGATCCATTTGAAACTGTATTCTTTTTCAGGGATTTTCATACGGTCTGCCAGGCGTAATAAACGGTCAGGTAATCTCATCAGATAATCTCTGGCTTTTTCACCTTGTTCATTTAGTCCGGATACTTTATCTATTTTCCAGTCAGCTATTAGTTCTTTAAGGATGTCCACATAGTCGACAGCTGTATAAACACCTAAGCGTTGAGCTGCATCAGAAAAGTGTGCAAAGGCATCACCCTGAGGTTCTCCGGCTTCTCTAAGGAAATGAGCTGGCATCACAATCTTTTTCTTCATCATGTCTTCAAATGCAATCATTACCTCACTCGGATCTACAACCAAAGCATGAGAGATAAAGGACATATATGCTTTAGCATGTCTGGCTTCGTCAGATGCAATAACACCACACATTTTTGCAAGCAATTTATCACCTGACTTTTTAGAGAGTGCTGCTACACGACGGTGAGAAACATTGGTTGCTAATTCCTGAAAGGAAGTATAGATGAAGTTCCGATAAGGATCTGCTCCTGTACCGATATCAAAACCATCATGAATTAAATACTGTACTGAAATTTCGAACTGTTTCATGTCAATCCGACCCGATAAATACAGATATTTGTTTAATAGATCACCGTGACGGTTTTCTTCAGCTGTCCATGCACGAACCCATTTCATCCAGCCCCCTTGTTCGTTTTTATTTACATCTTCAACCATGGTAAGCCACGATTCATAAGTAGGTAAAGCTTCCTCAGTCACAGTATCACCGATTAGTACAGCAACTAAATCATAAGGGAGTTCTTTAGCACTTTCTTGTAAATCACGAATCTCTTCAAAAAAAGTAGATCTGGTAGCATCGGGCAGGAAATCAGCCGGTTGCCACATGTCCTCAACGGGTTTAAGATACTCAGACATTTCATTTAACATGAAAGGTTCCAAATAGGTCATAACCTCTTTTCTAGAGCCTTCAGGAATATTTAAAGGGAGTTCTTGCATAATTAACAAAGGTAATTAAACTTAATTTAATATGGATTTAATTTTACTATTTAAACTACTATCCGCTGATTATGTTTTAAAATTCCAAATTATTACTTTAAATAAATGATTGATGACGGATATGTTTTTATTATATGCTAACTTTGTATGAATAATAAAACAAGCTAAAATTGGATACATTAGACATCAAAGCGATAAGAGAAGATTTTCCTATTTTGAAACGTGAGGTAAACGGGAAACCTTTGGTCTATTTAGATAATGGGGCTACGACACAGAAACCAAAAGCTGTCATCGATGCCATCGTAAACTATTATACCGATATGAATAGTAATGTGCACCGAGGAGTACATTACCTGAGTCAAATTTCTACGGATGCATTTGAAGTTACTCGTAGGAAAGTACAGGAGTTTATTCATGCAAAGCATGATTACGAGGTTATCATTACAAAAGGAACGACTGACAGTATTAATTTAGTGGCCACATGTTACGGACAGAAATATATTTCGGAAGGGGATGAAGTGATTATTTCCGCGATGGAACATCATTCGAATATTGTGCCTTGGCAAATGATTTGTGAAGTCAAAGGGGCTATATTGAAGGTTATTCCGATGACCGAATCCGGCGAGCTTGATATGGAAGCTTATAAATCCTTGTTGAGTTCAAGAACAAAAATTGTAGCTGTTAACTATGTATCAAATGCATTAGGTACGATTAATCCGGTTAAAGAAATTATTGATCTGGCACATGCGCTGGATGTTCCTGTTTTAATTGATGCTGCTCAGGCAGTTCAACATTTGAAAATTGATGTTCAGGAATTGGATGTTGATTTTTTGGCTTTCTCAGGCCATAAAATGTATGGACCAACTGGTGTAGGAGTATTGTATGGTAAAGAAGAGTGGTTGAATAACATTCCTCCTTATCAAGGTGGAGGAGATATGATAAAAGATGTAACCTTCGAAAAAACCACCTATAATGAGTTACCTTTTAAATTTGAGGCAGGCACACCTAATATCGAAGCCGGCATCACTTTAAATGCAGCAATCGATTATATAAATTCTTTGGGAATTGATAATATTAAGAAATATGAAGATGATTTGTTGAACTATGCTACGGAGAGGCTTTTAGAGGTAGACGGGTTAAGAATCATTGGAACAGCAAAAGAGAAATCTTCTGTAATTTCTTTTATCGTGGAGGGTACTCATCCCTATGATATCGGGGTTTTATTAGACAAATTGGGAATTGCGGTCCGTACAGGACATCACTGTGCACAGCCTGTTATGGAGCAGTTTCAAATTCCAGGTACGGTAAGAGCCAGTTTAGCAGTTTATAATACAAAAGAGGAAATCGATGCTTTAGTGGCAGGCGTGAAGCGTGCTGTTATGATGCTAGTATAAATGCGATTATGACAATAAATGAAATACAGGATGAATTGATTGAAGATTTTTCTTTTTATCAAGATTGGATGGAGAAATATGAATTCATTATTCAATTAGGAAAGGAATTACCTTTAATAGACGAATCCAATAAACAAGATCAATATATAATAAAGGGATGCCAGTCAAAGGTTTGGTTATTTCCCGAAATGAAAGAGGATAAATTGTTTTTTACCGCAGATTCTGATGCTGTCATTACAAAAGGTCTGGTGAGCTTAATGGTTAAGGTGCTTTCAGGGCATACACCTAAAGAGATTGCAGCTGCAGATCTTTATTTTATTGACCAAATCGGATTAAAAGAACATCTTTCTCCTACCAGAGCCAATGGATTACTGGCAATGGTTAAGCAGATGAAATTATATGCCTTAGCACTTTCTGCAAAGGCATCCTAAATAAAAAAAGCAGCCTAAAAGCTGCTTTTTTTATTGGATATTTTGCTCAGAAATGGTGTCTTTAAATTTTTGATTAATATATGCCCGGATATCATAATCAGACATTTTCAGGAACTCAGGCATTGTCGGTCTATAAGTATTCTGAAAGACTTTGGCTTTATCTCCTTTCAAGCCGGTTAGTTCTTCAATAAGTTCAAGGCTGAATTTACCATCTATATATTGAATATTATATTCTTCATTTTCGAGTAGTTGCTCTTGAGAAATAGGTTCTTTCTTCTTTTTAAACAACATCCTTGATATACTCAGCAAATCGACCGTAAATAGGGTAGCGGTACTTCCGTTCGCTAAGAAGCCCCTTGAGTTAGGAGAAAAATCAGCTCGATTAAGAAATACTTCTCTATACTTTGGCATTTTAGGTATTCCCAAGGATTCTTTAAATTGTATGGTATCTTTAGTTTTGGTTTTAGCACTTACCACAACTTCTTCTATAGGAACGGAATTTGGAATCAGCTCAACGAAAATTGACCTAATAACGGTAGAGGCGTTTATCTCGACTTTCTGTTTCCTATATTCTTTATGAATAAAGAATATGCTATCTATATCATTTACCTTTATTTCGAATTCTCCTTGAATATTGGAACGGGTAGAATCCCGACTGCTCTGTACTTTAACACCCACTAAAATACGTCCGGATTGTTTATCCCTGATTTTTCCTTTAAAGTTTTGGGAATAGGCAAAATGAGTAATGGAGATTAATATGATAGAGATTAAAATTTTCATTTAGGCGTTATTTATTACCTAAATTTAAATGTTAAGTTGTTATTTTATAGATTATTAACTTATTTTAACGAAGGTTCGGTTATTTTAAACCTTGATAAAGCTGGAGGATATCTTCTTGCCAAAGAAGATTTCTGCTTTCTGTTCGAAGTCCAAAGGGTCATCTGTCGTATAAAATTGCAGGTGTTGATTTTTGGAACATTTAACTTCCACTTCAGGATGTCTATGTAGATAGTCATTTAGACTTTCTGCTACTAATTGACCTTGAGAAATGATCTTGATATGCTGGGGAACATATTTATTGATTAGTGGTAGGAGGAGTGGATAATGAGTGCATGCTAAAAGAATGGTATCCATGTCTGGCGATACTGAAAGTAATTGCTGTATATCCTGTTGTACAAAAAAATTAGCTCCTACGCTATCCAATTCATTGTTCTCTACTAAGGGTACCCAAAAAGGGCATGCGTGTTGAAAGACTTCAATTTCCGGATGAAATTTATTGATCTCAATAACATAGGATTCTGAATTTACCGTTCCTTGGGTAGCGAGGATACCGACTTTATTGGTTTTTGTAAATTGGTTAATGACTTCGGATGTTGGGCGGATTACACCTAATACTTTTTTTCCTTCCGGAAGATCGTTTTGCTGGATTGTTCTTAAGGCTTTTGCTGATGCGGTATTACAGGCTAATATCACTAAGTTGCAACCTAGCTCAAATAATTTAAAGACGCATTCTTTCGTATATTCATAGACTGTTTCAAAAGATCTGGTTCCGTAAGGAACCCGTGCATTATCCCCTAGATAGATATAATCATATTGCGGAAGGTATTTGTAGATTTCTTTGAATACGGTTAGTCCTCCGTATCCGGAATCAAAAATACCAATGGGGCCTGCGTTGTTTTGAGATGACATACAATTAATGTTACACGAAATTACGTCTACAAAGGTTGGACATTCTACAACCAATTGCAAATTAAAATATTAGAAAAGGAAAAGGTTCTGTCGTTATTGACAGAACCTTTTCCTTTATTTTTTATCAGAACCTAAGCTTTTAATAGTTCAGGTTTTTCCTTGTATAATTTCCACATTAATTCCCCGAATAAAGTGTTTGTCCATGCAAACCAATGGCGTGTAAATTTCTTCGGATCATCCTTATGAAATGATTCATGCATAAATCCGGTGCCTCCATGTGTTTTTTTCAAAGTTTGTACACATAACCTGATCTCTTCGTCATCATTAGATGTGTTGGCACGCATGATAATGGACATCGGCCAAATCATATCACGACCTATATGTGGACCTCCAATTCCTTCAGCATAGGTTCCTTTAAAAAAGAACGGATTTTGTTCAGATAATATAAACTTTCTGGTTCTTTGATAAACTTCATCATTTACATCAATAGCTCCAAGATATGGTAAAGCAAGTAAGCTAGGCACGTTTGCATCATCCATCATTAAATGGCTTCCAAATCCATCAACTTCAAATGCATACACCCGGCCATGAGTAGGATGATCGATAATACCATATTTGTTTACCGCTTCTTCAACTTCATTTGCTAAGGCTTCCATCTCAGCTGCTAATGTTGTGTTATTTTTAACTTTGCGCAAGATTTCTGCAGATTGACGCAGGCTTACAATGGCAAATAAATTTGATGGGATTAAAAAGCCAAAGATGCTACAGTCATCCGAAGGACGGAAACTTGATACAATTAATCCTACCGGCTTAACAGGGTATCCATATCCGTCTACTTGTAAGGTGTCAGATCCCCTTGAGGTAGTTCTCTCAAATTTATATGGTCCTAAGCTATCTTTACGCTGCTGCTCCTTGAAAGTTTTTAATGTGCTTTCCTGTGCTTTTACCCAGATATCATCAAAAGGTGTATTGTCATTTGTTTCTTTCCAATAGCGATAAGCTAAACGGATAGGATAACATAGAGAATCGATTTCCCATTTTCTTTCATGCATTCCCGGTTTCATATCGGTATGATCTGTGAACCATTCCCCTTTTTTCGTCGGGTCATTGTAGAAGGCATTCGCGTAAGGGTCTATATTGATACATTCTGACTGTTTATTAATCAATCCTAATATTAGATTTTTTAATTTTTTGTCTTTATTAACAAACTGAATATACGGCCATACCTGTGCACTACTATCCCTAAGCCACATGGCATCAATATCTCCTGTTATTACATAGGTAAGTTGGCGATTTCCTTTGGTTTCATCATAAACTGTTGTATCCAGGGTATTTGGAAGACAATTATTAAACATCCAGCCTAGTTCTTTATCAGCAACATTTTTCTGAAACTCTTTAATCATATCTTCCACTAAATTACTTGTGAAATGACGTTTATCTAAGGGGGTTCTTACAACTGGAAAGTCGTTAATTTGATCTGCAAAGGTAAATTTGCTAGCCAGCATTCCTGCACCAAATAGGGCAGAATTTTGTATGAAAGTTCTTCGCTTCATGTGTTCAATACAATGGTTTTACAATTAATTCTAGCAGCAATATACAAATTGTATTGGATTTTACAGCAAGATAGACTAAACGTTTTAGCGGTTATTATCCATAAAATTGAGCAATACTCAATTTTTAAAATTAACTTTAAGGATTATTTAGGTATAAAATTTGTTATTATAGCTCAAACAGCACGAGAAATTATTTATGAAACATTCGTTAGCATATGCAATTGTCGGATTACTAAGTATTGGAACCTTAACTCAATTGCATGCTCAAGTCAGATACCAGCCTTACTCTTATCAACATCAACAAAAGTTTGATGAAGAGTTGTATTCACCCTATACTCGTTATCATACAGCTGTGAAACCTACCTTATTTTCAGGAAGGCTTTTAGAGAAATTGGATTCTGTTCAATCATTAAATCCAACAGATTCTGAGAATTGGTTTATGCGTAAAATTTTTAATGAGCATTTAATTGAAGTTGAGAAAGAAGATCATACTTTTTATTTAGACGTTTTACCTGATTTCGTTATCGGAACTGAGTTAATTGATCCGGATAAGAGAACCACTTGGTTAAATACCCGGGGAATTCAAGCAGGGGTAACGATAAAAGATAAATTTACTTTCTATGGTAATTTCTTTGAAAATCAGGGTGTTTTCCCAAATTACTTAGATGAATATATCCAAGAGAGTATGGTGGTGCCGGGACAAGCGATGTCAAAAAAGAGATTTGAACGTACGAAGGACTGGATGTATGCTACTGCAAATGCTACTTATGCGTTCAGTGATTATTTTCACGCAACATTAGCTTATGATAAAAACTTTATTGGAGATGGATACCGTTCGGTACTATTGTCAGATTTTTCGTCGAATTATGCTCATTTAAAGTTTACTGGTAAAATAGGTAATGTTCAATATACCTCCATCTGGGCCTATATGAATGATCCGCGAAATCCGAGAATGGACTCCTTAAATTCAGGAGGGCGTTTTGGTGATGGTATCAAGTGGGGAGCTTTTCAATACTTGGATTATAATGTGACAAATAGATTATCTATCGGATTTTTCCAATCAGTTATTTGGGCTAATAAAAATCAAGCGGGTCATAGAGGATTTGATTTTAATTATTTAAATCCTGTTTTATTCTTACGACCTGTGGAGAATAACAATATCTCCTCACCTGATAAGATGTTCTTAGGTTTGAATGCAAAATATAAAGCATTGGATAATGTTACCTTTTATGGACAATTTTTATTAGGAGAATTTACGGCTAAGGAATTCTTTGCAAATAATGGTTATCAGCATAACAAGTGGGGAGCTCAACTTGGAGGAAAGGCTTTTAATATTTTCGGCGTACGTAATTTAAATATCCTGGGGGAGTATAATTTAGTACGTCCTTATACATATCAGCATTTTGTATTAATCTCTAATTACAGTAATAGGGGCGAACCTTTAGCACATCCTAGAGGAGCTAATTTCCGTGAATTGATTGGTATTGCTAACTATTCATGGAATCGCCTTGATTTTTCATTACAGGGAGTTTATAGTCGTTATGGTACCGATCCTATTGGCGAGTTGGGTGTTCCAATCAACTATGGTGGAGATATTTTTCAATCGTATAATACTGCTCCTAATAAATATGGAAATAAAATTGGACAAGGAGTTCAAAATGATTTGTTCTATGCTGATTTCAAAGCAGCATATGTATTAAATCCTAAATATAATTTAAGATTAGAAGTGGGCTATACACAACGCTACAATAAAATTGAGGATGCAAAAACACAGAAATCAGGCGTGATAAACGTAGGCTTACGATCAAGTTTCCGTAATTTCTATGGAGATTTTTAAGATTATACTATCTTTAGCATATAAAACACAAAATGAAAAAGATATTAATCCTAAACGGTCCTAATCTGAATTTACTTGGTATACGAGAGAAAGGAATTTATGGCGATCAGTCTTTTGAGCATTATTTCGATCAATTGACCTCTAAATTTCCTGACCTGGAATTACATTATTTTCAAAGTAACTCAGAAGGTGTCATTATAGATAAACTACATGAAATTGGATTTTCATTCGATGGTATTGTGCTAAATGCAGGAGCATATACACATACCTCTGTGGCGATAGCGGATGCTATTGCGGCAATAAATACTCCTGTAGTGGAAGTCCATATTTCTAATGTACATCAACGAGAGGAATTCAGACATCATTCTTTTCTATCTAAAAATTGCAAGGGTGTAATTTTGGGATTTGGTTTAGACGGTTATCGATTAGCAATCGAAAGTTATTTGACTGATTAATTTTAATCATTATACTTAATAAAAATCCGGGCATCTATTTATATAGTTGCCCGGATTTTTAATTTTGCACCGTTATGGCTTTATTTTTAATAATCAAATGGAGTATTAAGGATAATATAGCGCCAGTACACATCACCCCAAGCATTGGCCAAGGCGTTTCATTATGTAAGATACTAACGACGGCCGAGGCAAACGCACCTATTGCCATTTGAATACAGCCTAATAAGGCAGAAGCACTGCCTGCCAAACCTTTAAAAGGAGATAAAGCCACTGCTGAAGTATTGGGGAAAATAAACCCATGTCCAAAAAGGAAAAAGAAAATCAATAATAAGGCTACTGGGAATGTTAAGGTATTAGTTACTAAGGCTGCTATCATTAAAACACCTATAAAAGCCTGCCATGTATTGGCAAGTCTACTGATACGTTCGCTGCTATGTTTTTTAAGGAAATATCGATTCAATTGTGTGGCAATAACCATGGCAGATGCTACAAAAGCAAAGGCAAGACCATATTCTTGCTTAGACAAATGAAAATATTGTTGCATGACAAATGAGGAGCCCGCTAAATATGCATAGGTTCCGGCTGAAGCTAGGGATCCGATTAAACAATAAGAAATAAACACTTTATTACTCAGTACTTTCCAGAAATTATTAGCAATTGATTTGGGAGCAAGAGATAACTCTTTGTTTCCGGCATAGCTTTCCGGTAAGAAGAATTTTGTAGCAATCAGAATTATTGTAGCCAGTACTGTTAAAAATAAAAATATAAAATGCCAATCTACGTGGGCGAGCATAAAAGCTCCTATGCTAGGTGCCAGAATCGGTGAAACTCCTATAACCAACATTAATAGACTAAAGACTTTTGCAGCCTCCCGACTACTATAATAATCAGCCACCATTGCTCTGGCTCCAACCATACCTCCACAACTTCCTAAGGCTTGTAAGAATCGCAGAAAAATTAAATGGTTTATATCTCTAGTGAAAATACATAGAATAGAAGCGATAATATAGATAGCCAAACCAATGAGTAATGGTTTTTTACGTCCAAATTTATCTAGCAATGGCCCGTAAATTATTTGTCCGAACGCAATGCCGACGAAAAAGCTGGTTAGAGAGAGTTGTACTTTGTCTACTGAAGTGTTGAAATCTTTTGCAATGACATCGAATGCGGGTAAATAAAGGTCAATAGAAAAAGGACCAATTGCAGATAATAGTCCTAAAATAAGTAGAGTTACCTTTCGGTTGTTCTTTAAAGAAGATATGGTCATATATAATGTAAAAAGCCCTACCATGAGGGAGGGCCTGCGTATTTTAAGCTTTCTTCGTTTCTTTTGGTTTTCTCAGTAAGAGATAGATTCCTATGAGTATGAAAGGGATACTTAAAATCTGTCCCATATTCAATAGCATACCTGATTCAAAATCAACCTGATCTATCTTGACATATTCAATGAGAAAACGTAAGCCGAATAATAAAATTAAGGCAATACCAAAAAGTTTACCCGGTTTAGGATTCATGTTTTTTTGATACAAGGACCATAGAATAATGAAGATGATAACATAGGCTATCGCTTCGTACATTTGCCCCGGGTGGCGTGGTATATTATCAATATGAGTAAAAACTACTGCCCATGGTAGGTCTGTAGGATTTCCGATCATTTCGGAGTTGAAAAAGTTTCCTAACCTGATAAAGGCACAAGCAACAGGAACTACTAACATCAAACGATCTGCAATCCAAATAAAATTAGTTTTGGTATTTCGTGAAAATAGCCATAAAGCTACGATAATACCGATAGCTCCACCATGACTGGCTAATCCGGTAAATCCGGTCATTTGCCATTCGTTGTTAATTTTTTGAAAGGGAATAAAAATTTCGATGAAATGCTCACGATAATAAGCCCAGTCATAAAAAAAACAATGTCCTAATCGAGCACCTGCTAATGTACCGATGAAGATATAAATGGTTAACTTGTCAAGAAGTTCCTGGGATTTACCTTCTCTCTTAAAGACCTTTAGCATTAAGAAATAGGAAGCCACAAAAGCTAATAACCAACAAAGTGAATAATATCGTATACCAAAAGACCCTATTTTAAAAATTTCAGGCTCTGGTCCCCATGTTATAAAAGTTAATATATCGTGCATAGAATAAACAAATGTCCTGTAAAGATAATGTTTCGGTTTTTATTTTTGCGAAAATTGCGGAAATACTTATTTTGTGGGAATTAATATCAAACTATGGCAAAAAAATCACCTAAGGCAGAAGAAAGACCTTCTGTAGTAACGGATACTTCATTAGCATTTTTTGAAAAATATATCAACAATCCTTCCCCCACCGGATTTGAATGGAGTGGTCAAAGATTATGGTTAGATTATGTCAAGCCTTATGTTGATGAGACTTATATCGATAATTACGGAACAGCAGTAGGCATTATCAATCCGAAAGCGGAGTATAAAGTAGTAATTGAGGCACATGCGGATGAGATTTCGTGGTTTGTAAATTATATTTCGAATGATGGATTGATTTATGTAATTCGTAACGGCGGTTCGGATCATCAGATTGCTCCTTCCAAACGGGTAAATATTCATACTGATAAAGGAATTGTTAAAGCTGTTTTTGGCTGGCCTGCAATCCATACGAGATCGGGCGAAAAAGAGGAGTTTCCAAATCTTAAAAATATTTTTTTAGATTGTGGTTGTACATCAAAGGAAGAGGTAGAACAACTTGGGATTCATGTGGGCTGTGTGATTACCTATGAAGATGAGTTTATGATTTTAAACAATCGCTATTATGTAGGTAGAGCATTGGATAATCGTGCCGGCGGATTTATGATTGTCGAAGTAGCAAGACTGTTGAAAGAAAATAAGAAAAAACTGCCATTCGGTTTATACATTGTCAATTCTGTTCAGGAAGAAATCGGGCTTCGTGGCGCTGAGATGATTGCGGATTATATTAAACCGAATGTCGCAATTGTTACGGATGTAACTCATGATACCAGTACTCCAATGATTAATAAAGTCACCCAGGGTGATTTGGCATGTGGAAAAGGGCCGGTGGTATCTTATGCACCTGCGGTGCAAATTAATCTTAACAGACAGTTGATCGAAATTGCACAGAAGAATAACATTCCTATACAAAGGCAAGCGTCTTCTCGATTCACAGGGACAGATACGGATGCATTTGCTTATTCTAATGGAGGAGTACCTTCTGCATTGATTTCCTTACCTTTACGTTATATGCATACGACTGTTGAAATGGTGCATAGGGATGACGTCGATAATGTAATCCGATTAATCTATGAAATGATTCTTTCTATTAAAAAGGATCAGGATTTTAGAACATTTAGTAAATAATAATAAATAATCTACAATATCAAAATGGCAAATGATAATTTGAATAATCCGGAAGGACAAGAGATAAGTATCGAATTAACTGAAGAAACAGCAGAGGGTGTGTATTCAAACCTGGCAATTATTACTCATTCAAATACGGAATTCGTAATTGATTTTGTTCGTATAATGCCGGGAGTTCCTAAAGCAAAAGTAAAATCAAGAGTGATTTTAACACCTGAACATGCAAAGCAGTTAATGAAAGCATTACAGGAAAATATTAGTCGATTTGAAGGTCAAAACGGAACGATTAATCCGAAAGATATTCCTTACCCTTTGAACTTTGGCGGACCAAAAGGAGAAGCTTAAAATTATTGGAACTCATAGAAAGCTGCCCTGTTAGGCAGCTTTTTTATATTTTAGGGACTTGAATAACGTAAAGTTGGAATGGGATTTGTTTAATTATACAAACTGCCGTTTCCGGCAATTCTAGCTATTAAAAAATGGATATTAAAGTAAGAAACCTTAGTAAGAAGGATTATAAGGATTTAAAGAACTCTATGGAAGAGGCTTATCAGGGGCTTGGTGATACATGGACGAAAGAAAATATTGTGGATCTGATCGATATTTTTCCCGATGGTCAAATTGCAGTTGAAGTGGATGGAAAAGTAGTAGCATGTGCATTATCTATTATTTTGGATTCTCAAAAAACTAATGTATACGACAAATATTATTCAATTATTGACGACGGTAAATTTGATAAACATGATTTAGATGGGGATACATTATACGGTATTGAAGTTTTTGTTCATCCCGAGTTTCGATCTCTTCGATTAGGACGAAGGTTGTATGACCAAAGAAAAGAACTGTGTGAACAAAGAAACTTGCAGCGTATAATTGCAGGAGGGCGTATTCCTAATTATCATAATTATGCAGATCAGATGACACCTCGTACATATATTGAGAAAGTAAAACGTAAGGAAATCTATGATCCTACTTTAACCTTCCAATTGTCTAATGATTTCCATGTAAAGAAGATTTTAAAGAATTACTTGCCTGAGGATTCGGAATCTAAAGAGGTTGCGACACTGTTAGAATGGAATAATATTTATTATGAACCTGACGCTCCATCTAACTCTGCTACCAAGCAAGCTATTCGTTTGGGATTAGTGCAGTGGCAAATGCGATTGTTTAAGGATTTAGAAGAGTTTTATGATCAAATAGAGTTTTTCGTTGATACGGTAAGTGACTATGGAGCAGATTTTATCATGTTTCCGGAGTTTTTTAATACCCCATTAATGAGTCCGTACAATGAGCTTCCTGAGAGGCTTGCCATGGAGAAATTGGCGGAACATACCAAAGAAATCGTGGAAAGAATACAACAGTTTGCGGTTTCTTATAACGTAAATATCATTGCGGGATCTATGCCTATCATGGAGCGGGGGAAGTTGTACAATATTAGTTATTTATGTCACCGTAATGGTAGTTTGGACTCTTATAAAAAGATTCATATTACGCCCAATGAGATGAAGTATTATGGCTTGGTGGGAGGTAATGAGGTGAAGGTATTTGACACAGATTGTGGTAAGGTTGGTTTGTTAATATGTTATGATGTGGAGTTTCCGGAGTTAGGACGGATTTTAGCGGATCAAGGTATGCAAATTTTGTTTGTGCCCTTTATGACTGATACGCAAAATGGTTATATCCGTGTTCGTTCATGTGCTCAAGCAAGGGCAATAGAAAATGAATGTTATGTTGCAATCGCCGGTTCCGTTGGAAATTTACCTAGAGTAAATAACATGGATATACAGTACTCCCAATCTGCTGTATTTACACCGTCCGATTTTGCCTTTCCAAATAATGCTATAAAAGCTGAAGCTACTCCAAATACCGAAATGGTTCTTATTGCAGATGTAGATTTGTATGCACTTCGGGATTTAAATGAGTATGGTACAGTCAAAATCCTTAGAGACAGACGTAAGGATTTATATGAAGTTAAATTATTAAAGTAATATACCTTAAGAAAAAGGAGAGGGCTGATAAAATTTTATCAACCCTCTTTTTTGATTATGAAATTGTTATTGTTTTTTATAATTCTCTAATCCAAATGTTTCTGAAAGAAACTAAATCACCATGGTCTTGAAGTGAGATTGGACCAGCCCCATGTGCAATCATCTTTGGTAATCCAATGTATTCTGTTGTTCCTTGTAGTTCAGTGTTATATTGTACAACGACACCATTATGTAAAACGGTTACTGATGCTCTTTTGATTAAATGACCATCTTTATTAAAACGTGGAGCAGTATAGAGGACATCATACGTATGCCAGCCGCTTTCTGGTTTTCTAACTTCTACCAATGGTGGGCTTTGTTTGTACAGACTTCCTGCCTGTCCATTCGTATAAGTTTTGTTGTCGTCATTGTCCAGGATTTGCAATTCATATTTTCCCTGCAGAAAAAGACCTGAGTTTCCGCGACCTTGACCTTCACCTTTAATGACTTCCGGACTTTTCCATTCAATATGTAATTGGAAATCTTCAAAATTCTTTTTTGTTTGAATTCCACCCGTTCCTGGTTTTACAGTTAAGATGTTATCCTTAATCGTCCACGGAGCTTGGCTGCTTCCGTCCTTTTCACTAACCCATTCAGATAGATTCGTGCCATCAAAAAGTACAATTGCATCTGATGGTGCTGTATTTGCTTTTGTATTTACTACGCGCGGTACCGGTTCATAAAATTCAGTGTCCTGAGGCTGGAATTTAGTTTGTGCGCCAGCATATGAGATTCCCGCAAATAATGCGATTAATAAAGAGTGTTTTAACATCGGTTTAAGTTTTTTGTTAGGTTAATATAAGAAAAAACATTATTTTTAGTAGCAAACCTTGAAAACTTTATAAAAAATGGCACAAATAACTCAGAAGATTTCTTTAGAGGACGTTCGATTTTATTCTCCCATAGGATATTATGAAGAAGAACAGATTTTAGGTAATGAGTTTTTTGTAAGTGTTTCAATAAAATTTCCTTTTAAGAATCCCGATTCAGAGGAATTAGAAAACACAGTAAATTATGAAGAATTATATAGTATCCTTGTCGAGGTTATGTCTCCCCGAAGAAAATTGCTTGAATCAGCAGCTGAAGATATTCTAAATAAAATAATTGAACAATATAATCAGGTGAAGCAAATTGATGTTTCTATACGGAAAGTAAACCCACCTTTTGGAGGAGATACGGCTAACTCTATAGTGTCTTTATCTTATACCAGAGAAGCTTAAGTCTTTATTATTATTTTTCTCCTTTAATAGCCTTTTAAATCAGTGATTCGGTCATTTTGACTGTATTTGTTTAGCTTTTTAAGACAAATTGTCTTAAAAATAATCTTCTTATTCCTTGGTACGTTACTTGAATAAAGGATAGTATAAAAAAGAAAATTAAAAATTTAAATAAGGAGGAATTAAACATGGCATTAATAAAATTACCAGGAAAATCTTACAACACTGATTCAGTGAATCCATTTGTAAACAATGTATTTGACAATTTATTTAATGATTCATTCATTACAGATCGTTTAGTTACTAGAGTACCGGCAGTGAACATTACAGAGTCATCGGATACATTTAATATCGAAGTTGCAGCTCCGGGTTTGCAGAAATCAGATTTTAAAATCAATGTTGACAAAAATGTAATTAATATCTCAGTAGAGAAAAAAGAAGAAAAAGTAGAAGAGGGTAAAGTTTACAGCAAAAAAGAATTTAGTTACACATCTTTTTCAAGATCTTTTACATTACCAGATGTAGTTGATTATTCCAATATCGATGCGACTTATGAAAATGGTGTATTAGATATTAAGATTGGAAAAAAGGAAGAAGCAATTGTAGCAAAAAGACTAATAGAGGTGAAGTAAGTTTAATTGTGGTTAGTTGACTGGGGCAGCATTTTAATGCTGCCCCTTTTTTTTGTTCAATTTATTTCGAATAAGAGATGAAAACCGTTTCTTGGAGGACTGCCCCCGTAGATGTGTTTTGTCATCTGAATGTATTAATTTAAAAAATATTTTAAACTACTTAACACTGTTAAGTAGTTTTGTTCCCGTTAATAAAAAGACGTGGAAAAGAAAATAAAGCATAAAGAAGATTTAAGAGTTGCCATCTTGGAGGCTGCGAAGAGACTATTCGTACAAGAAGGTTATGAGTCGACTTCGATTCGAAAAATTGCCAAGGAAATAGGATTTAGTCCAACAACAATTTACCTCTATTATAAAGACAAAAACGATATTGTCTATGCTTTACATCAGGTGGGTTTTAATATGATGCGGGATCGGTTTTTTCCTCTGATGTCTGTAGATCACCCATTTGAGCGGTTGAAAGCTTTAGGTAAGAATTATATTCAGTTTGCTCTAGAACACCCTGAATATTATCAGGTTATGTTTATGATGCGGGAACCATTAACTTTTTTAAATGCACAATTAGAAAATAATAAATGGCCGGAAGGAGAAGTTGTTTTAAACTTTTTAAAAGACACTATTGTAGACTGTCAAAATAATGGTTATTTCAAAGGTTTGGATCCGGTGTTTGTGACACTCCAAGCTTGGTCTGCCGTACATGGAATTGTATCCTTGCAGGTTACTAATCACTTTGATTGTGTTCAGGAGGTTTTTGGAAAAAGCGAAAGTATGGAAGAAACAGTTTATTCATCTTTTCAGGTTTTAGTGGAGTTATTTAATTCATCAAAGTAGTTTTTAAAGTTTAATTAACACTGTTAATAATGAAGTTAATAAAAGAATATACATTGCTACTTCTTCTCTTTATTGGGATAGGGAAAATTAGTTTGGCGCAGGAAATAGTATTAGATCAATATATCAAGCAAGGTCTGGACAGTAATCTGGTACTGATACAAAAGGATTTGTCCATGAAAAGAGCAATGAACGGATTGGATGTCGCGCGGAGTATGTATCTACCCAATATCACTTTTGATCTAACTTATTCGCATGCTGATGGGGGGCGTTCTATAGATCTTCCTATTGGGGATATGTTGAACCCGGTTTATGCAACGTTGAATCAGTTGACGAATAGTGAAAATTTCCCTCAAATCAATAATGAACAAATTAACTTCCTACCTAAGAATTATTATGATGCAAAGATCCGAACATCGATTCCTATCATAAATACAGATATTAAACACAATCGGGTTATTCAAGAGAAAGTATTGGAGATGAGTAAGACTGAGGTTGAGTTATATCGAAGGGAGTTGGTGAAAGATATTAAGATTGCGTATTATAATTATTTAAGCGCAGTTCAGGCAAAAGTGATTTATGAGAATGCGTTAAAACTTGCTCAAGAAGGAAAACGGGTAAATGAGAAGCTGTTGGAAGCAGGCAAAGGACTGCCCGCGTATGTCATTCGGGCAAATGCAGAGATTGCCCAACAGGAATCGAAAATAGTTGAGGCGGAACAACAAATTAAGAATGCTAAATTTTATTTCAACGCTTTATTAAACAGAGAGGCTGATTCGGAAATTATATTTAGAGAGAGCGGAAAAGGATTTAATGATTTGAATACAGCTAATTTATCCGTAAATGTGGATGGTAGAGAGGAAATCAAATCTTTAGAAGGTAATATCGAAATTCAGGAATCATTGGTAGATATGAGTAAGCAAGCCTTTGTTCCAAAGTTAAGTGCATTTTTAGACCTAGGTTCTCAAGCTGAGGGGTTGAGAGTAAATCGGTATTCTCAATATTATATGGTTGGTGCTCAATTGACCTTTCCCATATTTCAAGGAAACAGAAACCGTTTGAAAATTCAGGAAAATCAAATAGCAGTTTCTGAAGCACAGAATAAATTAGATCAGGCAAAACAGCAGCTGGAATTGTCAGCAAATGTGGCTAAAAATGAATTAATCGCCATGCAAAGAAATTATGAGAGTTCTAAAGTGCAAATGGAGGCTGCTGCAACCTATCAACGATTGATATTACGGGGTTTTAACGAAGGTGTAAATACATATATTGAGACCATAGATGCCCGTTCGCAATTTACTAATTCACAATTAGCGAATAATATTGCTGCCTATAAACTCTTATCAGCAATGGCCAAACTAGAACGAGAAAATGCAACATATCCACTAAATTAATCATCATGAAATTTGTTTATATATCATTATTTTTTGCATGCGTAACAGCTTTTTTGATGGGCTGTAACTCATCATCTGAACGCAAATCGGAGATTTCTATTCAGGATACGATTCCTGTAACACTCATGGCGATTAATCAAACTGAGGGAAGTACGAGAATTGAAGCTACAGGAGTATTCACAACGGATGACGAAACATTATTGAGCTTTAAAAATGGGGGAGTGATCTCGAAAATAACAGTTAAGGAAGGAGATGCGGTAAGGAAAGGACAGTTATTGGCTTCTGTATTAAGTTCAGAAGTAGATGCTAAAGCGGGGCAAGCTAAGCTAGCTGTTGAAAAGGCTAAAAGGGATTTTGACAGAGCAAATAAGCTTTATCATGATAGTGTGGCAACTTTAGAGCAGATGCAAAATGCTAAAACAGCTTTAGAAGTTGCACAGGAGGATTTGAAGTCAGTTAATTTTAATCAGCAGTATTCCAATATTTATTCTCCGGTTTCAGGGTATGTATTAGCCAAATTGGCTAATGAGGGACAAGTAGTAGGTCCTGGGACTCCGATATTACAAGTAAACGGGGCAAGTAATGCAAACTGGAAATTAAAGGTGGGAGTAGGTGATCAGCAATGGGCCAAAATTAAGATTGGGGATAGGGCCAGGATAAATACAGATGCTATGCCTTCAGATACTTTGGAAGCCAGAGTTGCAAAAAAATCCGAAGGTATCGACCCTCAATCGGGAACTTTTGTCATTTTCTTGGAACTAATAGATAAACCTGAGAATAAATTGGCCTCGGGAATATTTGGTAGATCCATTATTATGAGTTCGGGAACAAAAGACAAGACTGTGTGGCGTGTCCCGTTTTCCGCTTTGTTAGATGGCGATGGTAGAGAGGGTTATGTATTTATAACGGAGGATGGAAAAATTGCTAAAAAGCAAAAAGTTAAAATAGTCAACATGGAGAACGATGATGTTTTGATAGCCTCAGGGTTAGAAAATGCACAATCTTTAATTATCTCGGGAAGTCCGTATCTCGTTGACGGATCACCTATAATTGTTGTAAAATAATCACAAAACTTAATTTCATGAGCTTAATTAGATATCCAATTAAGAATTATCAATTCACCTTGATCATGGTTTTGATGATTATGGTAGTTGCAGTTACTTCCATGTTGACGATGCCTAGGGCAGAGGATCCGGATATGAAAGGCGTGACATTTCCGGTGTTAGTGGTACATCCTGGAACCAGTCCGAAGGATATGGAGCAATTGATTGTAAAACCATTAGAAGCAAGGTTTTATGCTTTAGACAATATCCGAGAAATCAAAACGACTATTAATAACAGTGTTGCCTTTTTCTTCGTTGAGTTTGAATATGGCCAGAACTATGACAATAAGTATCAAGAATTGGTGCGTGAATTGAATGCCGCTGGTCCCGAACTTCCTGATAATATTTACAGTATGGAGGTGATGAAGATTGATCCCACCAACGTGAATGTAATCCAAATGGCTTTGATCTCTGAGAATGCCTCGCAGGCAACGATGAAAGAATATGCAGATGAATTAAAACAGGAACTGGAAAAAATAAAATATTTAAAAGGAATAGAAGTGTCAGGTATACCTGATCAACAAATTCGTATTGATTTGAACCAGGCTAGGTTAGCTGAATTAGGAATCACTATGAATAGAATTATTCAGGTCGTTCAAAGTGAGAATCAAAATATTCCGGCCGGAAGCATAAACGCAGGAACTCAATCTTTCAGTGTGAAAAGTTCTGGTAATTACCAAAGTATTGAGGATATTAAAAATACGATCGTAGCTAGTGTTGAAGGAAAGAATGTTACTCTCAAAGACGTATCGGAGGTATATCCGGCATTTAGTACCAATAGACATATTACAAGACTAAATGGATTCCAAAGTGTATTAATCGTAGCGGCGCAGAAAGAGGGTATGAATATTACGGATACGCAAAAGGAATATAAAAAAGTCATTAATGAATTCAAGAGCAGTCTTCCAAAAAATATTGATTTAATTTTAAATTTTGATCAAGGAGATAATGTAAATAAACGGTTAGGTGGCTTAGCGCTGGATTTTGGCATTGCGATTTTATTAGTATTATTTACGTTATTACCCCTGGGTACCAGAGCTTCATTGGTTGTTATGATTGCGATTCCTTTATCTCTTGGCTTGGGTGTGATTGCTATGAATTCCTTTGGTTACTCTTTGAATCAACTTAGTATAGTAGGTTTTGTTGTTGCGTTAGGATTAGTTGTCGATGATAGTATCGTTGTTGTTGAAAATATTGAGCGTTGGATGCGGGATGGGTATAGCAGATATGAAGCTGCAATTAAAGGAACAGAGCAAATTGCACTAGCGGTATTAGGCTGTACTGTAACTTTGGTAATTGCTTTTATGCCATTGGTATTTATGCCAGAAATGGCGGGTGAGTTTATTCGGAGTATGCCTATAGCAGTTATTTCTTCTGTAATCGGATCCATGTTGATTGCGCTCATGGTAGTGCCTTTTTTGGCAAGTAAAATGTTAAAACCTTATGAGCATGAGGGAGGAAATGCAATTCTTCGAGGGATGCAAAATATTATCCATAAGTCCTATGGTGTGTTCCTGGACAAAGCTTTAAAGCATCCGGGACGTACTACTTTAATAGCTCTTGTAATTTTCCTTGGTTCATTGGCTTTAATTCCAACAGTTGGTTTTAGTTTATTTCCTCCATCTGAAAAGCCTCAGTTTATGATACACATTAATACGGCTTTACAAGCTAATATCAATACTACAGATAGCATAACCAAGCAGATTGAGAAGGAATTAAAAACCCTTCCTGATGTGAAATACTTCACATCGAATGTGGGTAAAGGAAATCCCAGAGTTTATTATAATATGCAACAAGCAAGGGAGGATGTTTCTTATGCAGATATTTTTGTACAACTGCATGATGATGTAAAATCGAAAGAAAAAATCGCTCTTATTGAACAGCTAAGAAAGAAATGGACGCCCTATTTAGGAGCAAGAGTTGAGGTTCGTGACTTTGAACAAGGTGTTCCTATTATATCACCGGTTGAAGTAAGAGTTTTTGGAGATAACCTGGATACCTTGCAATCACTTTCTTATAAGATTGAAGATTTACTTAAGAAAACAGCAGGAACTGAATATGTAAATAATCCGATTAAGAATAATAAAACAGATATTAAAGTTAATATCAATAAGGATAAAGCAATGGCTCTAGGTGTTCCCACATCAGCTATTGATCAAACAATAAGAGTTGCTTTATCAGGATATAATGTAGGAACATATTCAGACCCCAACTCGGATAATAATGATTATTCTATTGTCGTGAGTGTTCCAAAAGAGGGAGAGCCTACAATTGCTACATTGGAAGGTATTTTTGTAGATAATGTTGGGGGTACCTCTATTCCATTGATGCAGTTAGCAACATTAGAATTTGAAGAATCTCCTTCCAATATATATCACCAGGATAAAATTAGGACCGTATCTGTAAATTCTTTTGTGAAAAAAGGATACGGAAATGATGAGGTTATCAATTCAGTTATAGATCAAATGGATCAGTTTTCATTTCCTCCGGGGTATAGCTATGAAATGGGCGGAGAAGTTGAAAGTAGAGAAATGGCATTTGGTGGATTCGGTACAATAATTCTTATTACTGTATTTATGTTTATTGCAGTTTTGATTCTTGAATTCAAAACATTTAAAAGTACGCTGATCGTGTTATCTGTTATTCCTTTAGGAATTGTCGGGGCTGTATTGGCGTTATTGATAACAGGAAATACCTTGTCATTTGTGGCCACAATTGGTATAGTTGCATTAGCGGGTATTGAAGTTAAGAATACGATTCTACTGGTTGATTTTACCAATCAATTGAGAAGAGAGGGGATGGCGTTAAATGAAGCTATAGAAAAGGCAGGTGAAATTAGATTCTTACCAATTATCTTGACCTCACTTACAGCTATAGGAGGATTAATGCCGATAGCATGGTCTTCTAATCCATTGATATCTCCATTAGCGATTGTAATGATCGGAGGACTAATTAGTTCTACTTTATTGTCTAGAATAGTTACGCCAGTAGTTTATAAATTAATACCACCAAAAATAGAGGATGAAGCTTAGGTCTAACAGCTTCTACAGAGGGATTAAAAACAAATATTTGGCTATGCTGTTTATTGTATAAAAGGAAAGAAAATGAAAAAATTATTAATCATAGGATCAGCATTACTTTTTTTAGCATGCAATAGTCAAAATAAAAATGCAAATACTACAGATTCAGGTTCAACCAGCGGTATTGAAGCAGGGGAGAAAGATCCCGCAATAGCAGCTAATAATCCTGCAGATGTATTACCTGATGTTGCAAAGAAATTTGTTGCTGAACATTTTCCCGATGCAACCATATTGAATGTTGATAATAAACAAAGTCCGATTACAGACGGAACAGTCTTTGAAGTGAAACTTTCGGATAAGACGGAGATTGATTTTGATAAAGATGGTGAATGGCGAGAAATAAATGCTGAAGATGGAGTTGCACTTCCATTGTCTGTTTTACCAACAAATATTCAGGATTATGTAAAAAAGAATTATGCAAATGTTCAGGTTTTATCTGTTGATAAAGAAATGGATTATATAGCCGTTGATTTGGCAAATGATACAGATCTTATTTTTGACCTGGATGGTAATTTCTTAAGGATAGATAAGTAATAAATTCGTTGAAAATTAAAAAGCCTTCTTACAATAGTGTAAGAAGGCTTTTTAATTTTATCTGATACTACTTTAGCCTAAGCTAGCTAGACTTTCTTCTAATATTTGAATCTTTGTTTGAGCATCATCTCTCTTGTTCTTTTCATTTTGAACAATCTCAGGTTTCGCGTTTTGTACAAAACGTTCATTAGATAATTTCTTATCAACAGAAACCAGAAATCCTTTAAGGTATTCGATTTCTTTGCTGATGCGTTCTTTCTCGGCGTCTACATCAATATTATTCTCTAAAGTGATATAACACTCATCTTTTCCGGCTAAGAAGCTCACAGCTCCCGCTATCTTTTCTTTTACAAAAGATAATTCTTCGATGTTTGCTAGTTTAATGATGCTTTCCTGATATTTACTGTAATCAATATTTGTCGCATTAATTGCTAAAGGAAGAGCAATCTTAGGAGAGATTCCTTTTGAATTTCTGATATTACGCACTTCTGAAATTACCTGTTGAACAGTCGTGAATTCTTTGATTAAGCCTTCATTGAATGGCTCTGCAATAGGAAATTCGGCAACAATAATACAATCTTTATCATCACGGGTGCCAAAAATTTCATCATGCCATAATTCTTCCGTAATAAATGGCATAAATGGATGTGCTAGTTTTAGAACCTTCTGGAATAATGATTTTACAGTTTCCAGTGTTTCACTTTCTATTGGAGCTTGATATGCAGGTTTAATTAATTCAAGATACCATGCGCAGAAATCATCCCAAATCAACTTATAGGTTGCCATTAAGGCATCTGAAAGTCTGTAATTTTTAAAATGTTCATCGATCTCTATTAATGCTTGATTGAATCTGCTTTCAAACCATTCAGCTGATACCTTATGAGCTTGAGTAGCTGGTTTATCAATAACTTCCCATCCTTTTACTAAGCGGAAGGCATTCCAGATTTTGTTTGCAAAGTTTCTTCCTTGTTCGCAATAAGAAACGTCAAACATTAAGTCATTTCCAGCTGGAGAAGAAAGAAGCATACCAACGCGCACTCCATCTGTACCATATTGTTCCATTAATTCAATAGGATCAGGGGAGTTGCCAAGTGACTTGGACATCTTCCGACCTAATTTGTCGCGAACAATACCCGTTAGGTAAACATTTCTAAAGGGAGGTTTTTGGGTATAGTCATGTCCCATGATGATCATACGAGCTACCCAGAAGAATAAAATCTCAGGAGCAGTTACAAGATCATTGGTTGGATAGTAATATTTGAAATCAGGATTTTCAGGATTTCTCACTCCATCAAAAACGGACATTGGCCATAAACCCGAAGAGAACCAAGTGTCCAAAACATCATCTTCTTGACGAATGCCATTTGTAGACTTGCCTTGTTGTTCAAATTCAGCAATAGCTTCTGTTTCAGTTTTTGCAACCACCCATTCATTTTTATCATTATACCAGGCTGGAATACGCTGTCCCCACCATAGTTGACGTGAGATACACCAATCCTTAACATTGTCCATCCAATGTTTATAGGATGCAAAGAACTTTTCGGGGATTAATTTGATTGTTCCATCTTCAACATACGCCAAAGCGGGTTTAGAAAGTTTGTCCATTTTTACGAACCATTGCATAGAAAGCTTTGGTTCAATAGCTGCATTTGTACGTTCGGAAAACCCTACTTGAGATTTATAATCTTCAATCTTTTCAATCTGTCCTGCTTCTTCCAAGAGAACGGCTATTTTCTTACGAGCTATAAAACGATCTTCTCCAATTAATATCTGAGCCTTGTCATTTAGCGTACCATCGTCATTTAAGATGTCGATAACCTCAAGGTTATGCTTTTGACCTAGTTCGTAGTCATTTAAATCGTGGGCAGGAGTTACTTTCAAACATCCTGTACCGAATTCCATCTCAACATATTCGTCTTGAATAATAGGGATCTCACGATTGATTAAAGGAACAAGAACAGTTTTTCCTTGAAGATGCTTATATCGTTCGTCCAATGGATTAATACAGATCGCTGAATCGGCCATAATGGTTTCAGGACGCGTAGTAGCAATTATTACATACTCATCCGAATCTTTGATTTTATAGCGGATATAATAAAGCTTTTGATTTACTTCTTTACGGTTTACCTCTTCATCAGATAAGGCTGTTTTTCCTTCAGGATCCCAGTTTACCATACGGATGCCCCGGTAGATGTATCCTTCCTTATAGAATTTAATAAAGGTATCTATAACAGCTTCAGAAAGATCAGGGTCCATTGTGAATTTAGTTCTTTCCCAATCACAGGAGGCACCCAACTTTTCAAGTTGTTTTAAAATAATTCCGCCATATTTATTTTTCCATTCCCAAGCATGCGTTAAAAACTCTTCACGTGTAATGGATGCTTTTTCTATTCCTTTTTCTTTAAGCATAGCCACCACCTTTGTTTCCGTTGCAATGGATGCATGGTCCGTGCCGGGTACCCAACAAGCGTTTTTACCTTGCATTCGTGCACGACGAATTAAGACATCCTGAATAGTATTATTCAACATGTGTCCCATGTGGAGAACTCCAGTCACATTTGGAGGAGGCATTACGATAGTATAGGGTTCGCGATCATCTGGTACTGAACGGAAAAATCCATTGGACATCCAGTAGGAATACCATTTCTCTTCAGCTTCTTTTGGACTGTACGTTTTTGCTATGCTCATTATTAATTTTCAATATTCTAAAAGGAGTACAAAAATACGGATTTAAAGGCTTATTTCCCATTTCTGAAACGCAAATTAATATTGGATATTAATTAATTTAAAATTTAATGTTAATTAACTGTTTTCATTTGTAATTAAATGTAAATTTGTCGGTTCAATTTTCATATTTTCATGCAAAAACTAGTCAAGGATTTAAAAGGATTCCTTCTATATTTTGGTTTTTGGCTCTTGATGAGCTTTGTAGATCGAATGATCTTTTTAATATCCTTTTCAGCTAAAATAAATTTTTCTGAAATAAAAGATGTCTTCAGTATCTACTACCATGGATTGCCATTGGATTTTTCCATGGTTTCTTATATCTGTGTATTACCGTTCTTGGGATACCTTGTTCTTAATTATTATACCAATGAAAGGCTAAAGAAGAAAATTCTTAATGTATACACATTTGTATTACTGGTCTTTTTCCATATCCTGACATTTGCGAATGTTAATATTTATAGAGAATGGGGCGACAAAATATCAAAAAGAGCTATCGATGCTATTGCTGAAGATGTTGGAGGAGCATTTGCATCTGCTGAATCCACACCAGTATTTATTCCTATACTAAGTATCGTTTTATTAATAGCAATCACTTACTGGATATATCTAAGAATATTTAGAAACGTTTCTTTTCCTAAGAATCTACCAATTTGGAAGTTCGGAATTCAATTTATAATTGGTAGTACTATCCTTTTTGGATTTATTCGTGGTGGATTTGGTAGAGCCCCCTTAAATCCAAGTAAAGCATATTTTTCTTCAAAATCTTTTTACAATCATGCTGCGGTCAATACGCATTATTCATTAATGCGGGAGTATTTTACGAGAAATCAACGGATGAGATCTCCTTATAAATACTTTTCTGAAGCAGAAGCAAAGGATTTACTTAAAAATATATTCATAGAAAATACAGATTCAAGCATTAATATCTTGAAAACGCAAAGACCGAATGTTATTGTTTTGGTATTGGAGAGTTATGTAGCGGATTTAATAGAGTCATTGGGAGGTGAAAAAGGAATTTCACCACATTTTGAAGAATTTATTCAGGAAGGAGTATTATTCAATCAGATCTATTCTGCTTCTGATCGTTCAGATAAAGGAATTGTGGCGGTTTTTAGCGGTTTCCCAGCTCAAGGCCCGGAAAGTATTATTAAATATATAGATAAGCATGAAAACATGCCTGCTATGGGACAGGAGTTCTTTAATGCCGGTTATAAAACATCTTTTTACCACGGTGGTCAAAGTGAATTCTATAATATGAAATCTTATATGTTGACGCATGGGATTGATAAGGTGGTTGATATTATGAATTTCAATCCCTTAGTTCCAAGAACCTCCTGGGGTGTTTATGATCATGTGGTTTTTGAAAGGATGATTGAAGATTTAAATAATGAATCTGAACCATTTTTTAGTAGCATCTTTACGCTGGTGAATCACGAACCTTTTGAATTATATGATGGGTATAAATTTGGGAAAAACAACAATGCAAATCGATTCAGAAGTACAGCATTTTATACGGATAATGCAATCTTCGACTTTATTGAAGAGGCAAAAAAACAAGACTGGTATAAGAATACATTATTCGTTTTGGTTGCCGATCATGGACATAGACTCCCTGCGGAGAAATGGGATATTTCCCAACCCCAACGGTTCCATATTCCCTTGTTATTTTTCGGTGATGTAATTAAAGAAGAATATAGAGGGACCAAAATCAATAGGATAGGGAATCAAACGGATTTGCCAAAAACACTGTTAAATCAATTGGCTCTTCCATCTGATCGCTATAAATGGAGTAGGGATTTATTCAATAAGAACACAATGGAAATGGCATTTTATAATTCTAAAGATGAAATCGGGATAATTGCCCCTCAACAAATTGTTTCTTATAACAGGGTTGGCAATATCATAGATTTTGAATCTAATTCCCAATATCCGAAAGTGAAAACTGATAGCCTCTTAAATATAACCAAGGCTTATTATCAAGAGGTCTATGAAGATTTTATGAAGTATTAAAAAAGAGAGATGATTAAGCTAAAAGGATGGTTTGGACCTTATTTAGCATTGGCAATTCGCCTGGCTATTATGTTGCTGATCTATGCAATATTACGAATAGGCTTTTATGGCTTTAATGTAATGCAGTTTCCGCATGTCTCTTTTCAGGAGATGATGCTGATGATGGGGGGAGGTGTAAAGTTTGATATTGTAGCTCTACTGTATATCAATATACTCTATATCCTATTGGTCGTTATTCCTGTTCCTTTCAAATATAACGCTGGATATAAGAAATTCAGTAAATGGTTATTTATAACTTCTAATAGCATTGGGGTTGGCCTCAACCTGATTGACTATGCTTATTATCCTTTTACGTTAAAACGGACTACCGGAACAGTCTTCGATCAATTTGCTAATGAAGAGAATTTAGGGAAATTATTCCTTGATTTTGGCTTGGAGTACTGGTATTTAATTATTGTTTTTGTGTTAATAGTGTGGGGGTTAATCAAAATTTACAATTTAATTGAGGTTGAAAAACCAACAGCTTTTAATTGGAAGTTTTATGCCGTTCAACTAGTTTTGCTTTTAGGTGTTGCTTTTCTATTTGTAGGCGGAGTAAGAGGAGGTTGGGCACATAGTACGAGGCCTATAACACTTAGTAATGCTGGTGATTATGTTAAATCCCCGGAAGAAATGAATATAGTGCTTAATACACCATTTTCCATTCTAAAAACACTTAAGGCAGTAACCTTAAAGGAAAAGAATTTTTATGCAGATGATGAAATAGATAAAATATATCCTGTAATACATCAACCGAATGACTCAGCAGCATTTAAAAAATTAAATGTAGTAATCCTGATCATGGAGAGTTTCGGAAAAGAACATATAGGCTTTTTCAATAGAGAATTGGATAATGGTACCTATCGGGGATATACTCCTTTTTTGGATTCCCTTATCCAACAGTCATACACTTTTACCAGATCTTATGCAAATGGCCGGAAATCTATTGATGCTTTGCCTTCTGTAATAACGGGAATTCCTTCTATTGGTGAGCCTTTTGTATTATCTGTATATTCCGGAAATAAAACAACTAGCTTAGCTAAGCTTTTAGGTGAAAAAGGGTACACTACTTCATTTTTTCATGGTGCTCCGAATGGTAGCATGGGTTTTTCGGCTTATATGCAATTGGCAGGCATTCAACATTATTATGGGAAAAATGAATATAATAATGATGCTGATTTTGATGGGATTTGGGGGATTTGGGATGAACCTTTTATGCAGTTTATGGCAAAAGAAATTAACCAAATGAAAGAACCCTTTTTTACGAGTTTCTTTTCGCTTTCCTCACATCATCCATTTAAGGTTCCGGAAAAGTATGAAGGCAAGTTTCCAAAAGGAACGCTACCTCTTCATGAGCCTTTGGGCTATGCTGATTATGCGCTGAAGAAATTTTTTGAATCAGCCTCTAAAAGTACTTGGTTTAATAATACGCTTTTTGTTATCTGTGCAGATCATGCCAGTATGAGCCATTTCCAAGAGTATACAACTTTACCTAATACCTTTTCTATCCCGATTATATTTTATTATCCAGGAGGTGAATTAAAAGGAGTATCCGATAAATTGGTCCAACAAATCGATATAATGCCTACAGTTTTGAATTACTTAGAATATGATAAACCATACTTTTCATTTGGTTTTGACGCTTTCTCAAAGGATAGAAATAATTTCGTAGTTAGTAATATTGGTAGTAATTATAATTTTTTCAAAGGAGATTATTTCATGACTTATGGAGACAATGAAGTTAAATCTTTGTATAACCTCAAAGAAGATAAACTTTTACAGAAGGATCTTCATGGAAAATCATTGGCAATTCAAGATTCTTTATTAAAAGGACTTGAAGCTTTTATGCAGCAGTATAATAATAGAATGATTCATAATAAGTTAGTGGTTGACTAATTCCATAGATCTTTTGTAAAATTATATCGAAGGGTAAACATTTGTTGATTATCGATTTGGCCAGGACTAAAATGGAAGGATGCTGTAAATTTCCCTTCAATTTTATCCGTTTTAAATGGTGTCCAGCCTAAATCTATGCGATCATATTTATCCCTATGGTAAAATGAATCTCCGTTTGGTAAGTTCAAGGCCTGTCCTAAATAAAGTGTATTTGCTACAAAAAAACGTTTATAAGCCATGTGTATATTAGAGATAAAGCCGGAGGCTTTCTGCATATCATACACTGAGCGTACTCGATCAAATCCCATAGCCGCTCCTGCATCTATCGTTAAGGAATCTAAAAAAGTCTTGTGACTTAAGTCTAATCCCAAACGAATCATTATAACAGCATTGTCTTGAATATGTTCTTCTAAGCTATCATTACTTGTTAAAGCGTTGTGATAAAGTAACCCATCATTTCGGATAAAGAAATCGCCAATGCTATACTTTCCTGAGATTCCTGCAACAAATTGTTCGCGATTTTTTGACCCTTGCTTACTTAACCAATCAATAAAAACAGATTGTTGAAAACTAGCATTCCTGTAATTAAAATACATTCCTTCCATATTGGGTCTGTCATACATTAAAGTATCAGCCAGAACTAATCGCGGAATATCTTTTAGTCGCTCATATCTGGGAATAAAGCCTAAAGCAAAGTCGAAATTATCGGTTTTATAATTATAATAAGCAATTGGGTTTAAACGACTTTGATTTTGCGAATTGATCCCAAACTCCTGATTGAAGTGAACACCCCCATAAAATCTATGATTTTCTTCAAGTTTAAAGTAAAGGTTGGGTGATACTGTTGCACCAAAGAAAGTTTTCGGAATGGTATAAGGGGCGCCATATTCTCTATTATCTGCATAGCCAAAGAAGTCTATGTTTAATCCTATATTTTGTGATTTGGCTATTACACTAATAAATAGGAATAGCAGTAAAATATAAAACCTGTGGAACAGAATACTATGAATTTTCATAAAGTTGTGAAATCAAACGATCAACGATTTCTCCAAAAATACAAAAGGTCACCTGATTTCAGGTGACCTTTTAAGAATTATCTGTTTTGAAATTAAACTTCTAATAATAATCTTGCAGGATCTTCTAATAGTTGCTTAACACGAACTAAGAAGCTTACGGATTCGCGACCATCAATAATACGGTGATCGTAAGAAAGCGCAATGTACATCATTGGACGAATTACCACTTGGCCGTTTTCTGCAATTGGTCTTTGTATGATATTATGCATACCTAAGATTGCTGATTGCGGTGCATTGATAATAGGAGTAGACATCATGGAACCAAAAACACCACCATTTGTTATGGTGAAAGTACCACCAGTCATTTCATCAATTGTTAATTTATTATCACGTGCTTTAGCAGCTAATTCAGCGATTGATTTTTCAATTTGGTGAAGGGACATTGAATCCGCATTTCTGATAATAGGCACTACTAAGCCTTTAGGTGCTGAAACAGCAATAGAAATATCGGCGAAATCTGAATAAACAATTTCATTTTCATCTATCCTAGCATTTACAGCAGGCCATTCTTTCAAGGCAGTAGTAACTGCTTTAGTGAAGAATGACATGAAACCTAGACCGATGCCATGTTTTTCTTTGAAGGTATCTTTGTATTTCGCGCGAAGATCCATGATTGGCTGCATGTTAACCTCATTGAAGGTAGTCAACATAGCAGTTTCGTTTTTAACAGTCACTAAACGTTTAGCAATAGTTTTACGTAATGAACTCATTTTCTCACGACGTTCAATTCGCTCACCAGTTCTAGGAGCAGCTACCGGAGCAGCGGTGCTAGGAGTAGAAGCGGCTGGCTTAGATTCAGTCTTTGCAGGAGTAGCTTGTGCTTTCTCAGCATCTTCTTTCGTGATTCTTCCGTCTTTACCAGTTCCCTTGATTGAAGAAGGATCAATTCCTTTTTCTCTTAAGATTTTTGCAGCAGCAGGTGATGCAGTGCCCGCAGCGTAAGTTTCAGGACGTTCATCTTCTGCCTCAGCTTGCGCAGGTTTAGACTCTTCTTTGGAAGCAGGAGCTTCCTCTTTTTTGGACGAGTCTCCAGAATCTGCAGGTGCCTCTCCATCTTCAATAGTACATACTACAGCACCAATTTCAAGCGTATCACCCTCTTGGGCAATTATACGTAATATACCTGCTTTTTCAGCTGGTAATTCAAACGTTGCCTTGTCAGATTCCAATTCGGCAATGTTTTCGTCCATTTCGACGTAATCACCATCTTGTTTTAGCCACTGGGCCAAGGTTACTTCGGTAATTGATTCTCCAACCGAAGGGACTTTGATTTCTAAGCTCATATTTACTTCTTTTAAACCTCCTTTAAATATACTATAATATTAGAACGGACGGTTAAACAAATTGTTTATTCAAATGATTTATTAATTATTGCCTCTTGTTGAGCAACATGTTTTTTCATATAACCAGTTGCAGGACTACCACTTTGCGCACGAGCAATCACGTTTGTAAAATCTATCTCCGTGTTGCGGAATATGCGACAGTAATATGGCCATGCTCCCATATTCTCATTCTCCTCTTGTACCCAGATGAATTCTTTAGCTTTCTTGTACTTAGTACGGATTGCTTTAAATTGTTCCACTGGTGCAGGATATAATTGTTCAACTCTTATGATTGCTACATCAGTACGTTTATCCGCCTGTTGTTTTTCTAACAGATCGTAGTAAATCTTTCCTGAACAGAATAGAACTCTCTTTACAGATGTTGGTTTTGCGTATGAATCGCCAATTACCTCTTGGAAAGTTTCTTTTGTAAAGTCATCTAATTTTGATACTACTTTTGGATGACGTAATAAACTTTTAGGAGTAAATACGACCAATGGTTTACGGAAATCCCTAACTAACTGGCGACGTAATAAATGATAGTAGTTTGCAGGAGTAGTACAGTTTGCAATAATCATATTATCGTTAGCACATAACTCCAAGAAACGTTCGATACGGCCTGAAGAGTGTTCAGGACCTTGCCCCTCCATACCATGAGGCAACATCATTACAAGACCGTTTGATCTTCTCCATTTTGTTTCCGCACTTGACAGGTATTGATCAACAATAATTTGGGCCCCATTGTAAAAGTCACCAAATTGAGCTTCCCAAACCGTTAAGGCCTGCGGATTTGCTAGCGCATATCCATACTCAAATCCTAGTACTGCATATTCGGAAAGAAGTGAGTTATAAATATTAAATCTTTCTCCACCATTAACATTTGCCAATGGGATGTATTTTTCTTCTGAATCTTCTAATGTTAAAACAGCATGACGATGTGAGAAAGTACCACGTTGAACATCTTGACCAGATATACGAACGCGATTACCTTCATCTAGTAAGGTCGCATAGGCCATTAACTCACCCATAGCCCAGTCGTAGCTGTCATTTTTAATCATAGCAGCACGATCTTCGAATAATTTGGAAATTTTACGGAAAAACTTTTTGTCTTTCGGAAGAGTGGTAATCTCAGTAGCTAATTTTAAGAATTCCTTCTCAGGAACCTTGGTGTCAGTTTCAGTGAAAATATCTGCTTTCTTAGCAGCATGTAGCCCTTTCCACGCACCACCGTACATAGGAATCTCATCCTCTAATTTATCTAGTTTTTTGGCTGCATTTAGCTCCTCTTGAAGATAATCTTTGAATTCCTTTTCTGTATCCTTTACATAGGTTTGATCAATTGATTTTTCATCCACTAATTTTTTAGCATAAACATCTTTTGGATTTGGATGTTTCTCAATTGCTTTGTAAAGCAAAGGTTGTGTGAATTTAGGTTCATCTGCTTCATTGTGTCCATAGCGACGGTAACACAATAAATCAATATAAACGTCGGTCTTATATTTTTGACGGTATTCGACTGCCAAATTAATTGCGTATACAACAGCCTCGGCATCATCGCCATTTACATGGAATACCGGGGATGATGAAATCTTAGCTACATCTGTACAATAAGTGCCGGAGCGGGCATCTTTATAGTTCGTAGTGAAACCTACCTGATTGTTGATTACGATATGAACAGTTCCACCTGTGCGATAGCCCTCTAACTTAGACATTTGAGTAACTTCATAAACAACTCCTTGTCCTGCAATAGCAGCATCACCATGGATTAAAATAGGAGCGATCTTAGAAGAGTCCCCATTGTACTTCATGTCGATTTTAGAACGTGTAATACCTTCAACAATAGGTCCTACGGTTTCTAAATGTGATGGATTCGGTGCTAATGAAAGGTGAATTGTTTTTCCGTCCTCAGTCGTTACATCAGAAGAATAACCTAAGTGATATTTAACATCACCTCCGAATTGTAATTCCGGATCTTCATCAGCATACATTTCCTTCAAATTCTGAGAAAATCGTTTTGTATGGTTTACCCATGATGTTTGCTAACACGTTCAAACGTCCACGGTGAGCCATACCTATCATAAATTCTTGGATTCCCAAGCTAGCTCCTTTTTCAATTACTGAATCAAGTGCGGGGATTAAGCTTTCGGCACCTTCCAAAGAGAAACGCTTCTGGCCTAAAAATTTTGTCCCCAAGAAACTTTCGAAAACTACAGCTCTGTTCAATTTCTTGAAAATACGTTGCTTCTGTTCGATATTGTAATGAGGTTGGTTTCTATCCGCTTCCATATGGTCTTGTAACCATTTGATTTTTTCTGGGTTACGGATGTATTTGAATTCAGCTCCTATAGAACGACAATAGGTGTCTTCTATAAGCTGACGAATGTCTCTCAGTTTAGCGGGACCTAAACCTACTTCTACCCCTGCATTGAAAACAGTGTCCATATCTGCTTCAGATAGTCCGAAAGTTTCTAATTCTTTGCCAGGGTAATATTTACGGCGTTCGCGAACAGGGTTTGTTTGAGTAAATAAATGTCCACGGTCTCTGTAGCCATGGATCATGTTTAATACATTAATTTCTTTTAATGCGTGGTCAGAAACACCTTCAACTGATTCTACAGAACCACCATCAGATGTTTGACCAAAGTCAAATCCTTCAAAAAACTTTTGCCAACCAAAATCTACTGAATTAGGGTCAGCTTTGTAAGCTTGATATAAACCGTCGATGTAACTCGAATCGGCATTACTCAAAAATGTCAATTTGTCCATGTGGATTGGGGTGATAAAATTTTGCCAAATTTATAAATAATAAACTTACTTTTCCTCATTAAATCGATATAAAATACAATGTTTTAGCATCTTTTCTTTATGCTAAAACAAATGAGAAATAAATAACAGTTAATTCTGAATAATCATGGTGTTTTGATTATTTAGGGACATAAAGCCGTTTAGCGAGTTCTTGCCAATCAGAGGTGCTGTTTTCCTTCGTACTGGTACCAACTCCAGCCATGTGTGACCAGAAGCCGTAAGTCGTCGCCGGAGCAAAATCTAAAAGGTGATCCTCGAAAAAAGCTGCCCCATCTAACCAATTCGATCCTAATTCCTGAACGAAATATTTTGCGATCAATCTTCTTTCTGCATAAGTGATGTTTCCAGTATCAAGTAAGGTTTTGATACTATAATCTACGGCTTCATCACCAGTATTTGCTGATTTCCATTTTTCGACTAAACTTTCATTTATATCTTCTGTATTATTTATTTCTGAATTACTACCATTTATTTTAAAGAATACATTAGGGTGCTTTTTAAGCATGAATCTGAAATAATCACGCCATAATAACATGGTCATTAACCGATCATATCTTTTTTTATTCTGCATTAGTGCAGAATTCTGCATCTCATGATAAGTATAAATTGGAGATAAAGCTCCAATAGCAATATATGGTGAAATTAGTGTGAAATTTTCCTGATTATTATAATTTGGATCCAATAAAGTGTTTAATTTTTGGATGCCTGTTTTTTCGCCACCACTAAAAGATTTCGTGTTTACTCTTTCAATTTCTGCCGAGGAATATCCTAGTTCTTCAAGACTAGGCAAATTGGTGCTTTCAAGATGTTGGGGGCTTTGAATTACCTCAGGTGCTGCCAATGACGGGCGAACAGTACTTTCTCGTTCAATTTTTTTTCTGAAAATATTGAATTTATCAGGAATATCTTTGATTGGAAAGGGTAGGTCTTCTTTATGATAAAGGGTATGTCCAATAAAATGTTTAAGGTTTATTTTATTTTCCCAAAGAGCAGCCTCAACAATTTCGGAGATACTGGTTTCTCTCGAAGCTACCTCTCTATGATGATAAACCTCATCAACCTCATACTTTGCACATAATTTTGGAAGAATTTCTTCAGGCTTGCCCATAAAAGTCATAAGATCGCTATTCATGGACTGAAGTTTCTCTTTTAAATAAGAAACTGTCTCCAAAAGAAATTTGGAACGATTTATACCTGTATGAAATTGATTGAATTTGTTTTTGCTGAAATATCGGGGGTCGAAACAATAAACAGGGATAATTAAGTCAGATTTATTAATAGCCTCAGTTAAGACTTCGTTATCATGTAACCTTAGGTCATTTCTGAACCAAATAAGAACTACCTTTTTACTCATACCTTATTACCCCAAAATACTTTGCTAACAAATATAGAGTAATATTAATGGATAGGGATAGGTTTTCCTGTAATTTTTACATCTTAAAGACAATGTCATTTTTACATAAATTTTGCTTCTTTTGTAAAAATTTAAGAAAGTTTAAACATTCATTCTAATTTGTTGTTAGCAAATAAGAATATTAACTATTTAATAAGTTGGAGGCTAGGATGGAAGTGTTATTATCAGGCTTAAATTCCTATTTAGGAAAAAGAGCTATGAGTAACCTAAGTAGGGAAGACTTTAATGTGCATGGTATTGTTCGAGACTTGGACTTATTCAAGTCAAAAATGATTGAAGAGAATACGGCGACTTTAGACAGAGTCGATTTATTAAGAAAAGGTAAAGAATTTGATGCATATAAGATTGAGTCTGGAGTCGGATTAGCGATTTATATTACGCATGTCCCTACTTTGGGTGAATTTGTGAACCTTAATTTAGAATTAATCATACTAAAGAATTTCATTGAACTAACCAAGTTGAATGGAGGGAAGCGCATAGTGTACATAGCCCGTCTCATGGATAAGGCGTATATTCATAATATTGAAGCCCTTTTAAAGGTTTCCGACATTACCTATACGATTGTTCTCAAAAATTTAGCGATTGGAAAAGGAAGTGTATTGGATAAGTATATGCACCGATTAATCAATGGTAGGTATTTACCTTATGATAATTTGTATGCAAATGTGAAATT
>Ga0308157_10000521_pt1 | contig 123470 bp, 105 predicted proteins | sample PhyBR1_FD_201035 | JGI IMG/M metagenome (GOLD analysis project Ga0308157, IMG submission 201035) | Phyllosphere microbial communities from UC Gill Tract Community Farm, Albany, California, United States - DLSLB.R1 | ecosystem: Host-associated > Plants > Phyllosphere > Unclassified | place... | reverse complement strand
CTTGCGAATTGATCGACTTTTTACGTTACAACGTAGAATTTATGACTCAAATTTATGCAGATCAGCCAAAATCTACTTCAGATATGTGGAATCGTTTAGAATACAGACCGCTTGAAGGTTTTGTTTACGCGATTACGCCTTTCAACTTTACTGCGATTGCTGCCAATTTACCGGCAAGTGCTGCCATGATGGGGAATGTTGTAATTTGGAAACCAAGTGACAGCCAAGTATATTCTGCAAAAGTTATTATTGATGTATTCAAAGAAGCTGGAGTTCCTGATGGAGTTATCAATGTGGTTTTCGGAGACGCTTTAATGATTACCGATACAGTTTTGGCAAGTCGCGATTTTGCTGGTGTTCACTTTACTGGTTCCACTCACGTATTCAAAGATATTTGGGCAAAAATTGGAGCAAATATCCACAATTACAAAACATATCCAAGAATCGTTGGAGAAACTGGTGGTAAAGATTTCATCATTGCTCACCCAAGTGCTAACCCAAAACAAGTTACAACTGGAATTACTCGTGGCGCATTTGAGTTTCAAGGACAAAAATGTTCAGCAGCTTCAAGAGCTTATATTCCGCAAAGTTTATGGCCAGCTATAAAAGAGCAATTAATTACCGATGTAAAATCAATGAAAATGGGTTCTCCAGAGGATTTTGGAAACTTTATTACAGCTGTGATTCACGAAGGTTCTTTCGACAAATTAGCCAGCTATATCGGCCAAGCTAAAAAAGATGCCGATGCTGAAATTATTATTGGAGGTAACTACGATAAATCTGTTGGATACTTTATCGAACCAACGGTTATTGTAACTACAAATCCAAAATACACTACAATGGAAACCGAATTATTCGGACCAGTAATTACAATTTACGTTTACGAAGATGCTAAGTGGGCAGAAACATTGAAATTAGTAGATACCACTTCAGAATACGCTTTAACTGGAGCTGTTTTCAGCCAAGACCGTTATGCTATTGAAGAAGCTACTATTGCTTTACAAAATGCAGCCGGAAACTTCTACATCAATGACAAACCAACTGGTGCTGTTGTAGGAATGCAGCCATTTGGTGGAGCAAGAGCTTCGGGAACAAATGACAAAGCAGGTTCAGCATTGAACTTATTGCGTTGGGTTTCTCCAAGAACTATTAAAGAAACTTTTGTTACTCCATCTGATTATAGATATCCATTTTTAGGAGAATAAATTTAAAGTACGAAGTTAGAAATACGAAGTACGATATTTTAAAACCCCACAAGAATTTAAAATTTTTGTGGGGTTTTGTTTTGATAAAACTGAACAATTTAAACCACAAATTTCAAAGGCAAATGCACTACTTTTTTGGTCTCAAAGAATTCATCTTCAAAGAAATCGGAAATATTATATTCAGTTGCTTTCGGGAAATCTTTTAATTCTTCCGTAAGGTCTCCACCTTTTAGATAAAGAATACCATTTTTTAATTCATGTTTGTGTTGTTTCTTGATTTTGGTTTTTACCCAAGAAACAAAATCAGGCATGTTGGTTACGGCACGACTTACGATAAAATCGAAATCGCCTTTTACATTTTCGGCGCGAATTTGTTCGGCTTTTACATTTTTTAATTCCAAAGCTTCAGCAACAGCTTGAACAACCTTTATTTTTTTGGCAATAACATCAATTAGATAAAAGCGAGTTTCAGGGAAAAGAATCGCCAATGGAATACCTGGAAACCCTCCGCCTGTACCTACATCCAGGACGTAAGTTCCGGGTTCGAACTTATTTACTTTGGCAATAGCCAACGAATGCAATATGTGTTTAGTGTACAAAGAGTCAATATCTTTTCGGGAAATAACGTTGATTTTTTCATTCCAATCGTGGTACAAAAAATCCAATTTTCGAAACTGTTCTACCTGAATATCAGTGAGTTTAGGAAAATACTTTAGAATCTCATCCATCTTTTAATTTTTTAACAAAAGTAGTGCTTTTAGATTATAAATATTTAACTCAATATTGTATGTTGAAAATTTATATTGGTTACCTTTGCAAATATTCAAAAAATCACATGACCAATACCGCTCCAACATTTGCTAAGCAAGACAATTTAAAATTTTTCAGAACCCTTAATTCCCGAGTTAACAGCTATTTCAAAGAAAACAACATCGAAAAAACAGGAAACTGGAAAATTCATTTAAAAACGGTAATTCTGTTTACAGTTTTTCTTGTGCCTTATTTTTTGATACTTACTCTAGGTATGCCTTTTTGGGTTCATTTATTATTAGCAATTGTCATGGGAATTGGAATGGCAGGAATTGGAATGAACGTTATGCACGATGCCAATCATGGTTCGTATTCTACCAAAAGTTGGGTTAATAAATTTATGGGAGGCACCATTTATGTTTTAGCTGGAAACGTTCACAACTGGCAGGTACAACACAATGTTTTACACCATACTTATACCAACATAATTGGTCATGACGAAGACTTAGAGGCAGGAAGAATTTTGCGTTTCTCTAAAGAAGCAGAATGGCATAAATTCCATAAATTCCAACAATACTATGCTGTATTTTTATATGGTTTATTAACTTTTAATTGGGCTATTACAACTGATTTCATGCAAATGAGTCGATATTTAAAAAGAAAATTATCTTATGGTGAGCCTAAAAATCCCAAAGTTCTTTGGACAACATTAATCATTACAAAAATTATTTACATGGCCATTTGGATTGTTTTACCATTGGTTATCGGAATCACTTGGTGGAAAGTTTTGGTTGGCTTTTTCGTAATGCATTATACCGCAGGATTGATCTTAAGTATTGTGTTTCAATTGGCACACGTAGTTGATGAGGCTGCGAATCCTCAACCAAACGAAACAGGCGAAATGGAAAACACCTGGGCAATTCACCAATTGTTTACTACAGTAAATTTTGCACCAAAAAACAAAATTGTAAACTGGTACACTGGAGGATTAAACCACCAAATTGAGCATCATATTTTTCCTCATATTAGTCACGTACATTATGGGAAAATTGCAAAAATTGTAAAAGAAACGGCAAAAGAATGTCAATTGCCATATTACGAATACAAAACAATGTCGGCAGCTATTGTTGCACATTTCAAACATTTAAAAACGCTGGGATTAAAACCAGCCCTATAATAATTAACTAAAAACTTAAAATTCACATTTTAATGAGCAATCCACTTTCAGACAGAATTAACAATTTAGCTACATCCCAAACATTAGCGATGGCTGCATTGGCAAGAGAATTAAAAGCGCAAGGAAAAGACATTATCAGTTTAAGCTTAGGAGAACCAGATTTCAATACTCCAGATTTTATCAAAGAAGCTGCTAAAAAAGCTATCGATGACAATTACAGTACTTATTCTCCAGTTGATGGATACCAAGATTTAAAAGAAGCTATTTGCAGAAAATTCAAAAGAGACAACGGATTGGAATACAAACCATCACAAATCGTAGTTTCGACAGGAGCAAAACAATCATTATACAACATTGCACAAGTAATGCTAAACGATGGTGACGAAGTAATTTTGCCAGCACCATACTGGGTTTCTTATTTCGAAATCGTAAAATTATCAGGAGGAGTTCCTGTAGAAGTTCCGACTTCTGTAGATACTGATTTCAAAATTACTCCAGAGCAATTAGAAGCAGCTATCACACCAAAAACAAAAATGATGTGGTTCTCTTCTCCTTGTAATCCTTCAGGTTCTGTTTACAGCAGAGAAGAATTAACTGCTTTGGCTAAAGTTTTAGAAAAACACCCAAACATATATGTAGTTGCTGACGAAATCTATGAGCACATCAACTTCTCTGGAACTTTCTGCAGTATTGGGTCTATCCCTGGAATGTTAGAAAAAACTATTACTGTTAATGGTGTTGCAAAAGCATTCGCAATGACAGGATACAGAATTGGATACATTGGAGCTCCAGAATTTATCGCAAAAGCGTGTACAAAAATTCAGGGGCAAGTAACTTCAGGTGCAAATTCAGTAGCGCAACGTGCTACTATTACTGCTGTAGATGCTGATCCATCAGTATTAAACCACATGGTTAAAGCATTCCACTCTCGTAGAGATTTAGTGGTTGGTTTGTTAAAAGAAATTCCTGGTGTAAAAATCAATGTCCCAGAAGGTGCATTCTATGTTTTCCCAGACGTTTCTTCTTTCTTCGGAAAAACTTTAAAAGGAACAGAAATCAAAGATGCAAACGATGTTTCTATGTATCTTTTAGCAGAAGCTAACGTGGCAACAGTAACAGGAGATGCTTTTGGAAATCCAAACTGTATCCGTTTTTCTTACGCAACTAGCGATGAATTATTAAAAGAAGCTTTAAGAAGAATCAAAGAAGCTTTAGCAGTATAATCAAAAAATTAAATAGAAAAGCCTCAAGAAAAATCTTGGGGCTTTTTTTATAGATTTTAATTAGAAACTCAAAAACAGACTAAGATGACATCAGATATTTCCATTAGAGATGTAAAATTATTTAAAGCTTCAAGTACACTCAAAAAACCTATTTCTGACGCAACCCATACCCTAACCGAAATAGCATTTATAGTAATGCGGATTCAATTAGAAAATGGTATCATTGGAGAATCTTATTTACTTTCCTTTCAATATTCACCTAATGCAATTGTTGGTGCTTTAAAAGATATTATTCCTGTTATAAAAGGTTTCAAAGCCAACGAAACAGGAGCTGTTTATCAAAAACTTGATGATTTAGCCGAATATTTCGGCAACCAAGGTGTATTGCGTTGGGCGCAAGCTGCTATCAATATCGCTATGTGGGATGCTTGGGGAAAAACACTGGGACAACCCATTCATAAAATATTAGGTACTCATAAAGAAAAAGTATCCATTTACGGAAGTGGCGGATGGATTTCGTATTCCATTGATGAACTAATTGAAGAAGTTACCAATTACGCTAACAGAGGTTTCAAAGCTGTAAAAATCAAAGTGGGCTCACCAAAAGTGAGCACCGATGTAGAACGTTTGCGTTTAGTTCGTGAAGCCGTTGGCGACAAAGTCGATATTATGATGGATGCCAATCAGGGAATGGATTTGCCATCAGCAATGAAACTGGCTCGTGAGGCAAGAGATTTAAACATCAATTGGTTTGAAGAACCTATCAATCATCAAAATTTTCAAGGTTACGAAATCCTTAAAAACCAGACAGGAATTTCGTTAGCAATGGGCGAAAGAGAATTTGACACTTTACCACTAAGAGAATTAGCCACAAGAAATGCCCTAGATATTTGGCAACCCGATATTTTAAGAATTGGTGGTGTAGAAGCTTGGAGAGAAAGCGCCGCATTGGCTAAAAGTTTCAACTTACCTGTACTTCCCCACTACTATAAAGATTATGATGTGCCCTTAGTATGTACTATTTCCAATGGTGTGGGCGTAGAATCTTTTGATTGGGTAGATCCGCTAATTGACAATCCAATGGTAATACAAGACGGTTTTGCAAAACCGCATGATTTACCGGGATGGGGATTTAGTTTTATAGACGATAAATTGACCGAAATTAAATTATAAGAATGGGATTAGAAGCATTTTCATTAAAAGGTAAACTGGCTTTGGTTACAGGTGGCGGAACTGGAATTGGATTAGGAATTACAAAAGCCTTTTTAGATGCTGGAGCTAAAGTAGTGATAACCGGAAGACGTGAAGCGGTTTTACAAGAAGCAATAAAAGATTTAGGTGACCAAGTTTTTTATCGGGTAAACGATATAACAGACAAAAAAGCAATTCCCGATTTGGTTAAAGATATTGAGACCAATATTGGCCCAATCGATATTTTAGTCAACAATGCCGGAATTCATCACAAAGCCCTTGCACAAGACACTTCTGATTTTGATTTTGAACGTATCATACAAACTAATCTTTTGAGCGTATTTACTCTAACTAGAGAATGTGCCAATTATATGTTGGAAAGAAAAAGTGGCTCGATTATCATGATTAGCTCAATGGCAGGACTTTTTGGAATTGATAAGGTTGTAGCCTACAGCGTTTCCAAAACAGCTTTAACTGGTTTAGTTAATTCATTGGTAACCGAATATTCAAAATTTAATGTCCGTGTCAATGCTATTGCACCTGGTTGGATTGAATCCAATATGTTTTTGAACGCTATTAATCAAGACGAAAAACGAAAACAACAAATTGTAAATCGCATTGCCATGGATCATTTTGGCAAACCCGAAGACATTGGAAATGCAGCTATTTTTTTGAGTTCATCGGCGGCCAGCTATGTAACAGGAGTTATTTTACCTGTTGATGGTGGAGCTACGGTTAATTTTTAGAAAGATAAAAAACTTACGTCTTTAAAGTTTACAAAGACACATCTCAGATACAGAATGCCTCAGAAATTTTCCTGAGGCATTTTTTTATTTACCTCAAAAAACTAACACATAGGATAGTACAGGATAGTAGAATTATTTTTTAAACTTATTTTTAACAAATAACAACCTAACCAACCTACTAACTATGAAGGAAAAAACTACAAAAACTAACCTCAATCAATCAATTAGTATTTTCAAAACACTAACTTTATTATTGCTTTTATTATTTGGAATATCCACACATCTATTCGCTCAACGAACAGTCGAAAAACTTAATCGCGGTCTAGTTGCGATGCGCTTAAACTCCACTCAAGTCTATGTTGGATGGAGAATGTTAGGAACAGAACCTACTGATGTAAGTTACAACTTATACTGTGATAATGTCAAAGTAGCAGGAAGTCCTTTTACAACTACCACCAACTACACTCATACTATTACAACCAACGGAACTTACACTGTACGTGCCATTATAAACGGCAATGAAGAACCTGCTTCAGAAACCGCTACTGTGTGGGCTAATCAATATTTAGATATTGCCATGCAGATTCCTGCTGGTGGAACTACGCCGGACGGAATTGTTTACACTTACAATGTAAATGATTGCAGCGTAGGTGATGTTGATGGCGATGGACAATATGAAATATTTGTAAAATGGGATCCCTCCAACTCACATGACAATTCAGAAGGTGGCTATACAGGCAACGTATATATTGATTGTTACCGTTTAGACGGAACACGTCTTTGGAGAATTGATTTAGGAAAAAATATCCGTGCCGGTGCACATTATACTCAGTTTATGGTTTATGATTTAGACTCTGATGGCAAGGCCGAAATTGCTTGTAAAACAGCAGACGGAACTATTGATGGAACTGGAGTTGTTATTGGCGATGCTAACGCAGATTACAGAGCTACTTCTGGAACATACATTGGATTCGTTTTAAATGGACCTGAATTTTTAACTGTTTTTAATGGTGAAACTGGTAAAGCCATGGCAACCACTAATTATATACCTGCTCGAGGAAATATTTCTGACTGGGGAGATACTTACGGTAATCGCGTAGATCGATTTATCGCAGCTGTAGCTTATCTTGATGGATCAAAACCAAGTTTAATTATGGGACGTGGTTATTATACAGATAGAAATGGAAATGGCGGTAGAATGGTTCGGGTAGCTTGGGATTGGAAAAATAACAGTCTAATACAAAGATGGGTTTTCGACAGTAAAACTTCTGGAAATTCAGGTGCTGCAGGTATGGGAAACCACCAAATGACAGTAGGAGACTCCGATGGTGATGGTAAAGACGAAGTTTTTAATGGCTCCAGTGCTGTTAACGATGATGGCACACTATTGTATGCGAATACTTTAGGACACGGAGATGCATTACACATGAGCGACATGGATCCAGACCGTCCAGGTCTAGAAATATTCCAATGTCTGGAAGAGCCTACTAAATACAAAACTAATGGTCTTGTATTTTTGGATGCCAAAACAGGAGCAACAATATGGGGACTTCCCGCAAATACGGATGTAGGTCGTTGCAACGCTGCAGATATTGATCCACGCTACAAAGGTTATGAATGTTTTGGCAGCGCTGGCATAAAAGATGCTGCAGGCGTTACTACTACGACAAACTATTTAATGAGTTGTAAAGGAACCCTAATTAGCAATTCAAAACCATCACAGAATTTCTCAATATGGTGGGATGCTGATTTAAGTAGAGAATTATTAGATTCAAACAAAATAGATAAATGGGATTATAATAATGGAAAAGCCGTTAATATGTTGACTGCTACAGGATATTCTTCTAACAATTCTACCAAATCAACACCTTGTTTAAGCGCAGACCTTTTTGGAGATTGGCGCGAAGAAGTAATATTCCGTAAAACAGACAATACTTCTATTCGAATTTATACTACCAATATTCCTACCACAAATAAATTATATACTTTGATGCATGACACTCAATACAGAGTAGCAATTGCTTGGCAAAACTCGGGTTACAATCAACCGCCACATCCAAGTTTTTATTTAGGAACCGATATGGCAGCAGAAACAAAACCAAATATTGTTATTGCAAGTGCAAACCTAGCTACCGATGATTTTTCAAGCAAAACATCTTCGGCAAATGCAGTTGTATATCCAAATCCTTCAAGTCAAAGTTTTACTATTGAGGCCAAAGGCGCATTCACCTATAGCATTCATAATATTCTAGGGCAAGTAATTGGAACTGGAAAAGGAGAAAATCAAGTAGAAGTACAAAATATTACAACCCTGCCAGGAGTTTATATTATCACTATAAAAAATGAAAAAGGAACATCATCTATTAAACTGATTAAAGATTAATTTTTTTGTTTGTAATACCGAAAGCCTTAAGTAAAACTTGAGGCTTCAGCATTATTTTAAAAGAAAATTATTCAAAACAAACTGCCTTTTCATTATTGAAAGTAATTTAAAAACTAAATACTTCAACAGCTATTATGAATAAAAAAACTGCCTCAAATTCTTTCCAAAAAATTGCTGTTTTAGTTGTCTTTCTTTTGGGATTGTCTTCTCAAATGCATGCCCAACGAACAGTTGAAAAACTCAATCATGGTTTGGTTGCCATGAGATTAAACCCAAATCAAGTTTATCTTAGCTGGAGAATGTTAGGAACAGAACCTACAAATGTAAGCTATAACTTGTACTGTAATGGAAAAAAAGTTGCTGAGAGTCCCTTCAAAAAAACAACCAATTACACTCATAATATAATCACAAACGAGACATATACCGTTCGCGCCGTTATCAATGGAATTGAACAACCCAATTCTGAAACTACCAAAGTGTGGGCTGATCAATATTTAGACATTCCTATACAAATTCCAGAAGGAGGAATCACCCCAGACGGACAAAGTTATACCTACAATGTTAATGACTCAAGTGTTGGGGATGTGGATGGGGATGGTCAATACGAAATATTTGTAAAATGGGATCCATCCAATGCCCATGACAACTCGCACACGGGCTACACGGGCAATGTCTTCATTGATTGCTATCGCTTAGATGGCACCAAACTTTGGAGAATTGACTTAGGGAAAAATATTCGTGCTGGCGCTCATTACACCCAATTTATGGTCTATGATTTAGACTCCGATGGCAAGGCCGAACTAGCCTGTAAAACTGCCGATGGAACCATTGATGGAACAGGAGCAGTTATCGGATCAGCAACAGCAGATTATAGAGAAACTACTGGCAGAACAACAGGATTTATTTTATCGGGTCCTGAATTTTTAACTGTCTTTAATGGATTAACAGGCAAAGCAATGGCATCTGCAGATTATCTCCCCGCTCGTGGAAATGATTCCGATTGGGGAGACAGTAAAGGAAATCGTGTAGATCGTTTTATTGCAGCAGTTGCTTATCTTGATGGTTCAAAACCAAGCTTAGTAATGGGGCGTGGTTATTACACTAGATTAGTTCGTGTAGCTTGGGATTGGAGAAATAACAGTCTTACTAAACGATGGATTTTTGACAGTAATGATTCAAAAAACGCTGCTGCTTTTGGACAGGGCAATCATCAAATGACTATAGGAGATGTAGATGGTGATGGAAAAGACGAAGTTTTTAATGGTTCAAGTGCGATAGATGATGATGGCAAATTATTATATGCAAACGGATTAGGTCATGGCGATTCATTACACATGACCGATATGGATCCCGATCGTCCTGGACAAGAAATTTGGCAATGTCATGAAAGTCCAAAAAGTTATGGAGCCTATGGCCTTGAATTTAGAGATGCCAAAACAGGACAACCTTTATGGGGAGTTGATGGAGAAGGCATAGATGTGGGACGTGGTATTGCAGCAGACATTGACCCAAGATACAAAGGTTATGAATGTTGGGGAGCCAAAGGAAATTTATATGATTGCAAGGGAAATCAAATTGCAATTTCTAAACCCTCTATGAATTTTGCTATTTGGTGGGATGGTGATCTCAATCGTGAATTATTAAATTCAAATCGAATCGACAAATGGGATTATACCAATGCCCAAAGCATCAATTTACTTACTGCTACAGACTACAAATCAAATAACGGAACCAAATCTACTCCATGCTTGAGTGCCGATCTTTTTGGAGACTGGCGTGAAGAAGTAATATTCCGTAAATCAGATAATACTGCTATTAGAATTTACACTACCAATATTCCCACTACACACAAGCTATACACTCTAATGCATGACACGCAATACAGGGTAGCAATTGCCTGGCAGAATTCAGCTTACAATCAGCCACCTCATCCAAGTTTTTATTTGGGAACAGACATGAAACCACAAACCAAACCAAATGTGGTAACACCAAAAGCAAAAACCAAATAGTTTTAAAGGCTTCAAGAGAAATCTTGAAGCTTTTGTATTTTTAAGCAAAACGTTTACTTTTTTAATTTTAAAATTATCAAATAAGATTTGTTTCGATGGCTTTTCCTTCTGCCTTATTAGGAATCACAAACAGTAGCAACGAAATAATCCCTCAGATCTTGAATAGCTACTAGTTAAAATCAGGTATTTTTCATTCATAAAGAGAATTTTATCTCTTATAATTTGTAATTTTATAAGATAAAACAGCTCATTATGATAACAGTACAGTGTATAGTTGATGCTCCAATAGAAACCGTTTGGGACTGTTGGACAAGTCCAGGACATATAACAAAATGGAACAATGCTTCCGACGATTGGCACACCCCTTATGCCGAAAATGACTTAAAAGCAGGAGGTAAATTTAAATCCACAATGGCTTCCAAAGATGGAACAATGAGCTTTGATTTCGAAGGTGAGTACACCCAAGTGGAGAATCATTCACTAATCGAATACAAAATAGCTGATGGCCGAAAAGTTGATGTTTACTTTGTAAATCTAGAAAATGGAGTTGAAATAATTGAAAGTTTTGAACCAGAGAATCAAAATCCTGAAGAAATGCAACGAGGAGGATGGCAGGCAATTTTGAATAATTTTAAAAAATATGTAGAAGGTCTTTAAACTTAAAAATCTAACTATGGTAAAACAAATTTGGTTGAACTTGCCAGTAAAGGATGTTGCAAAAGCAAAAACTTTTTTTTCTACAATTGGTTTTAGTTTTTATGAACAAAACGAAACACCAACAATGGCATGCATGATGGTGGGAGAGAAAAATTTTGTAGTAATGCTTTTTGAAGAAAAGCAGCTTCAAGATTTTATGCAAAATAAAATAACAGATACCCGTGAGAGTTCTGAAATGATGATTTCAATTGATGCTCAAAACCGACAAGAAGTAGATGATTTTGCTAAAATTGTGAAGCAAGCTGGTGGAAATGTTTTTGCTGAACCAGCCGAAATTCAAGGTTGGATGTATGGTTGTGCTTTTGCTGACTTAGATGGGCATCGTTGGAATGTTTTGTATATGGATTTAAACAAAAGGCCAAAACAGTAATTATGACAACATTAGAATTTAAAATTACTATTAATGCTCCCGTAGAAAAAGTATGGAAAATTTTATGGGATGACAAAACGTATCGAAAGTGGGCTTCTGTTTTTTGTGAAGGAACTTTTGCGGTAAGCAGTTGGCAAGAAGGTGATCCTATCCATTTTTTATCACCAAACGGAATGGGAATGAATAGTGTAATTACCTCTCGAGTTGATAATGAGTACATGGCTTTCAAACATTTATCTGAAATTAAAAATCATATAGTCATGCCTGCTGGAGAATCTCCCGAAGGTTGGACTGAAGCCATGGAAACCTACCGCTTGATTCCGTTAGATATCGGAACACAACTTGTAACTACTATGGATATGGTCGAAAAATATATCGATTATTTTCAAGAAACTTTTCCTAAAGCATTGGGAAAAATAAAAGAACTTTCAGAGAAAAAATAAAGCTACTAAGTGCTAAGAAACTAAGTTTCTAAGTTTTAATTGAAAAAGGAAGTATTATTCTTTAAATATTTTTTTTATAGTATTCTAAACTTAAAATCTTAGTAACTCAGCATCTTAGTGACTCAAAATAAATAATTTAAAACTTAAAAACTATGGCAGCCGTTAATCCGTATTTAATTTTCAATGGAAATTGCGAGGAAGCATTTCTATTTTACAAATCTGTTTTTGGTGGGGAATTTCCGTATATCGGAAAATTTAGTGATATGCCTGCTGACGAAAATAGCCCAAAATTATCAGAAGCAGATGCAAATCGAGTAATGCATGTAAGTTTGCCTATTGGCGATACTATTTTGATGGGAAGTGATAGTAATGAAGCTAGTGGAGATGTTGCTTTTGGATCAAATGTTTCGATTTCAATCAATACCGACAGTGTTGCTGAAGCCGATCGAATTTTCAACGGCCTTTCTGCAGGAGGAAATGCATTTATGCCTATGAACAAAACATTTTGGGGTGCTTATTTTGGAATGTTTGTCGATAAATTTGGAATTAACTGGATGGTTAATTTTGATGAAAAACCAGCTTAATAAAAATTCTTTTTATGATTAAAATACTTAAATTTCTAGGGCTTGGAATTATTGGACTTATCGTTTTACTTTTGATAATCGCCTTATTTATTCCAAATGATTATTCGATATCGGTTTCTACAACAATCAATAAGCCACAACAAGTCGTTTTTGATTACGTAAAAATGATAAAAAATCAAGAGAATTACAGTGTTTGGGTAATGAAAGATCCCAATGTAAAAATTGAATACACTGGTGTTGATGGAACCGTCGGTGCGAAATCGTCTTGGGTAAGTTTGGATGATAATGTTGGTGAAGGTTCACAGCAGATTACAAAAATAACACCGAACAGAATTGATGTTGATATTCATTTTGAAAAACCAATGAAAGGAGATGATTCTGGCGCTACGATTGTCGAAGCGCTATCAATGAATCAATCCAAAATTACCAGTGAATTCTACGGACATGCTGATTATCCAATGAATTTGATGAGTTTTGTTTTTAAGGATTTTATCAAAAAAGACCAAGCTCAAAATTTAGCTAACGTCAAAAAGATTTTAGAAAGTCAACCTTAAAAAAAATCCGTTCAAATTTGAACGGATTTTTTTTGTTAAATGAAAACTACTTCATCATTCCTCCACCTGTTTGGACTTTTTCAGTTTGTATGCTAGTGTTTTCGTTTTGTATTTTTAAGTTTCCAAAATTATACGTTAATGAAATTCGGAACGTTCTCGAATCTCTTTTTTCTTTAAAATTTGTATTCAGATTGTCTCCAGCAATTAATGCATTGACTTCATTCTTGTTGAAAACATCAAAACAATGCAAACCAATTTTTAATTTTTTATTCATAAAATCTCTGTTGAAAGAAATATCAAACTGCTGAATTGGCTCTGTTATTTTATAAATCTGCCACCCTCCTGGAGGTAAAATAAAGTATGTCATAGAGTTCTTGATTTTCCAAGGTAACATGATTTGTGACTGGAAAGCATAATTAAAAATGGGTTTGTTCGCGTATGGAAAATCATATCCTTTGATATCTGATTTAACATAATTCAGATTCACAAAAATATAATTCATCTCATCGATGTTGCTCATTCGTTTCTTGAATTCTTCTTTTCCCTTGAGGAAATAATCCAATGGAATCGGGAAATTCGCATAAGCACTAAAAGTATTCAAATGATCAAATTGCTGATACGTTTGATTACTCACTGGTTCAGTAGCATCGGCATCTGCACTAAAAACAAAAAGATTATTATCCTTCGACGCCGTGTAATTCATACCCAATTGAACAAATTGCATCGCGGTGATTTTGAATCCATAATTATCAATGTAAGTCGGATCTAAGAATAAATTTCCTTGTGACGTATTGTATTGGTCAAAAGCATTATTATTGTTTGGATCCAAATTATTATAATTAGGCTGATTGATTTTTTTCGAATACGAAGCCGAAATATTTACATTATCATTTACTTCATAAATGGCGCTAAGATTTGGAAACAAGTTCGTGTTTTTGAATTTTACTGGTTCAGTCAAAGTATTGGTAACTCTTTCTACATGATAATCTTCAAAACGCAAACCAGCTGTTAAACTCAATTTTTTTATCTTTTTTCGAGCTTCGGCATAAAAAGCCAAATTGTTTTCTGAATAATCAAAATCAATTGTACTGGTTGATGAATTCGTGTAATAATTCCCTAGGTCATTTACTTCCAGAACATTGAACTTCCCTCCTGTATTGATCGAAAAATTCATTTTTTGAAAAGGAATTACAAAGTCATATTTCAAATAATAATTCTTTAAATCAAAATTAAGATTACTATTCGCAAATGAATTTGAATTAGAAACATTGTCGATAGCATTCGATCCGGTATTCGGTTTTTTATCAAACAAATTACTAAAAGCAATTATGTCTAATGTTTTTCCAAGAGTATCTAGTTTGGTTTTGAATTGCAAACTGATTTCATGATTATTATTTTTAGTTTTGGTAGTTCCTTGATTAAAATAATCGATACCATCTCCTTTTGTTGTTGCGTCAAAAACATTTCTGTCATTGGCATAATTTCCATTATAATTGAATAATAAATTTGATTTTTCTGTTAGTTTATAATTGGTTCCAAGTCTAAAATACAAGTTTCTATTAGTGTTAACAGTAAAATTTTCTTGCTTTAAATATTCCTTCGGATTAAAAGCAGTAAACTCTTGTATGTTGCTATTTTTTGAGTCGCTGTCAATATAATTATACCCCAACATAGTTTGCCAACTTAGATTTTTTTCTTTTCCATTTAAAAGAATCTGCGGACTTGGTTTCTGGTATTTATTAAAGTTATAATTAATATTAAAACTCGCATTTACTCCTTTCATCCTTTTAGAACTGGTTACAATATTAATTACTGAACCACTGGCATTGGCATCAAATGAAGCTCCTGGATTATAAATAAGTTCCACTTTTTCGATAGCGTTGGCTGGTAAAGTGTTTAGATAGTTTTGCAAATCATTTCCAGACAAAGTGCTCGGAGCGCCGTCAATATAAATAGTAACCGCTTTTCCGTTCAAAGAAATACCTCCAGTTGGAGCAGTAATAACACCTGGCAATTTTTTCACAGCTTCAAGACTGCTGCCGCTATTGAGCATACTATTGTCTTTTACACTAATCGTTGTTTTGTCTGATTCAACTTTTAAGTATTTTTTTTGGGAAGTAACAGTCACTTCATTAAGCTGATTCACTTTTTCTTTGACCGTGTCTTTTTTTACTTTTACTGAACTTTCTACATCCGGTTTTGCTTCTTGAGCAAACATAAAAGTGCTACTCAGCAACAATCCGGCTAACATTGTAATTTTCATAACTTGATTTTTTGATTGAATGAAATTTGATTGATGATCGCATACAAGACATTCAAAAACAAGAAATGTTACAAGAGACAGTAGAAAAAGTTAAGAATTTTTTGAATAATAGATCTAAGACTTTGTAACACCTAACCACTTTTTAAAGTTTTTTTAGGCGTAATTCATTTATTCAATGGGGTTTCGTTTTGTAAAATAATTGATTGATGATTTAGTTTCTAATTAAGTTTTGCATTGCTTTTAACTGTTCGAGATAATCTCTTTTATTAGATAATCTAGGGATTTTGTGCTGCCCACCAAGTTTATTACAATCTTTGAGCCAATCATAAAACAATCGTTCCCTTGCTACATTAATTACCAATGGATTTAAAGTCATGTTATTGTAGCGTTTGGCTTCGTAATCCGAATTTAAAGTTTGTAAAGTGTCGTCAAGAATTTTTTGAAAAGCGGCAATATCGTTCGGTTCTTTTTTGAATTCAATCATCCATTCGTGACCACCTTTTTCTTTATCTTTCATAAAAATTGGCGCAACAGTATAATCAACTACTTCCGTTTGGGTTATGCTACAGGCTTTCGCAATAGCCTGATCGGTATTTTCGACCATTAATTCTTCACCAAATACATTGATGTGGTGTTTGGTACGTCCCGTAACACGAACACGATAAGGATTTAATGATGTAAAACGTACGGTATCTCCAATCAAATAACGCCAAAGACCACCATTCGTAGTAATTACCATCGCATAATTTTTAAACAATTCAACCTCCGATAATCGAATAGCTTTCTGGTCAGGTGTACCAAAAGTATCCATTGGAATAAATTCATAAAAAATACCATAATCCAACATCAACAGTAAATCACTAGAGTTATTTAAATCCTGAATAGCAAAAAAGCCTTCGGAAGCGTTGTATATTTCGTAATATTTGAATTGATTGTGAGGAAGAATTCTTTGGTATTGTTCTCGATACGGATCAAAGCTAACTCCTCCATGAAAATACACTTCAAGATTAGGCCAAACTTCCATTAAGTTTGTACTTTTAGTTTCTTCCAGAACTTTATTCATTAAAACCAGCATCCACGAAGGGACACCAGCAAAACTGGTCACATTTTCATTGATCGTTTCTCTGATGATGGCGCTCATTTTGGTCTCCCATTCGCTCATCAACGAAATTTTACTGCTGGGTGTACTGCTGAACTCCGCCCAAATAGGCATATTTTCTATCAAAATTGCCGATAAATCTCCGAAGAAAGTATTATTATTTTCATAAATCTGAGAGCTACCTCCTAAACGAAGACTTTTACCCACAAACATTTCAGATTCTTCATTGTTATTCAAATACAAACACAACAAATCCTTGCTCCCTTTGTAATGACAATCTTCAAGCGCTTCACTACTTACAGGTATAAATTTACTTTTAGCATTAGTGGTACCGCTAGATTTAGCAAACCATTTTACGGGAGTATTCCAAAGAACATTTTGTTCGCCTTGGCGTGTGCGTTCAATATAAGGTTCCAAATCTTCGTAACTCGAAATGGGTACTCGCTCCGTAAAAGTTTTGTATGACTTAATAGAATTATAATCGTATTGCTTGCCAAAAACCGTTTCCTCCGAAGACCGAATTAAATTCATCAACAATTCTTCTTGAACTTCATTTGGATACTTCAAAAAAAGCTCAATTTGATGAATTCTTTGTTTTAAAAACCAGGAAGCGATAGAGTTGATAATGGATAGAGGCATTTTTAAAGCAGGAGTTATGAGTTATCAAATAGGAGTGCTAACTTTACCAAAAATAACAAATTTTATTTAACATAATACGTTAAACCTGAAACTTTAAATAAATGACATACGAAGGCGTACTTTCTAAAATGCAAACCGAATTTGCTAATCCTATCCAATATTATTTGGTTTTCGAGAATAGTTTTCTGAATGTGAATCAATTACTGAATAAGGATTTAGAAATTAATTTTGTAGGCTACCAATGTTTGAATTGTGGTAAAAAGAAAAAAATATACCGTCAGGGATTCTGTTACGACTGTTTTTATTCCAGTCCAGCCGTAGGCGATTGGATTATGAAACCCGAATTGAGCACTGCCCATTTGGGAATTGCAGACCGCGATTTAGACTACGAACAAAAAGTACAATTGCAGCCGCATATTGTTTACTTAGCATTGTCCAGTGAAATCAAAGTTGGAGTGACCCGCAAAACTCAAATGCCTACAAGATGGATCGATCAAGGAGCCTCGCAGGCCATCTCGATAGTAGAAGTCCCTAATCGTTATTTGGCAGGGATTACTGAGGTCGCTCTCAAAAGCCATTTTACAGATAAAACCAATTGGCGCAAAATGCTCCAAAACGATATTGTCCATTTAGATTTGATTGCCGAAAAACTAAAAGTAAAAGATTGGATTCCAACCGAAGTTCAAGAATATTTCCACCTTGAGAAAAATGATTTATACGAAATGCATTTTCCGGTGTTGGATTATCCCAAAAAAGTAAACAGTTTGAACCTTGACAAGACTACTCATTTTCAAGGAAAGCTTATTGGGATCAAAGGACAATACCTCATTTTTGAAGACGGAACGGTTTTCAATATCCGAAGCTTTGAAGGATATATTGTGTCGATTAATGTATAAAAGAATTAATTTTCTTGTGTGCCATTAGTAAAAAAAAACAGAAAAGCCGGTTCTCAATTTAATTTGAAACCGGCTTTAATATTATCTAAAAAAATATTTTTATTTTGTTGGTGTTGTTGCTGGTGGAGGAGTTTCTGCAGCAGGTTTCTTTTTAAACAAACCATTCAATAAATCACCCGCTTTCTTTTTGATGTCTTCTTTTTGAGCATTGGTTTTGGTGGTATCCGTATCTGTTTTTTTACCACTATTTAGCAATTTATCCAATTCAGCAGAACCTTTTTTAACCAACTTGTCTTGTTGTTGTTTGGCTAATTGCATCGTCAAATTAGTCATTACCGCTTTCATATCTGTAGAAATTTTAGGGTTACTAAAATTACCTGTCATTAATGCGGTTACTGGAATATTATCAAACTTGGCAGCATCAGCAGGAGACATTTTTGAAATGAAAGCATTAGCTTCTTTTCCTAGATATTTAGCCGGAACATTAAACTTAATGTTGTAATCCATACTTTGATCAAAACCATGTGATCCACCAATGGTCGCTTTAATATCTTGATATTTAATATCGAAAGGTTTTACATTTACTTTTCCATCTTTAAAAGTCACGTAAGCTTTAATATCGTTTAGATTTACTTTGTTTAAATCTACAAATTTCACATTAGAAGTCAGTGCCTTCAATAAAGTTGAATTATTAGTATTTATTGTAGAAGAAAGCAATTGTCCGAGCAAATCTCCCGAAATGGTTTTTAAATCAGGAGTCATTTCTTTTGCATCCAGATTTCCATTCAATTTGATGGTCGTATTAATTTTTCCGTTTACAACTCCTGCCAGTGGTGCTATTTTTTTCAACATATCCAATTGAGTGAAACTATCTTTAATATCTACTTGGTTCAAGTTAAGATTCATGTCAAAAACAGGTGTTTTCCCTTTGGTTGACACAGATCCTCCTGCACCAATTGTCCCTCCAAAAATGGATGTTTTTACATTTTCTAAAGTAACTTTCTCGTCTTTGATAGTCATTTTACCCGAAACAGCTTTCAAAGTTAGATTATCATACAAAACTGTATTAGCTTTCGCAGTAAGCGTACAATTTAGGAAAGCAGGAATTTTTAATGGCTCAGATTTTGTTGTTTTTGCAGGCTCTTTAGTTTCAGATGTTCCTGTAGCTGTTGGTGCAGTAGTTGTAGTCATAAAATCACTAACCGCAAGTTGATTAGAAGACAGATTAAAATTCCCTTTCAGCTCTTGTTTTCTAAACATAAAACCATAAAAATTATCCAAAACTCCTGTCACACTCACGTCGCTTTTTCCAGTTTTGGCATTAAATTGTTTTAATTGCACCTGACTTGGATTGAATTGTACCAAAGCATTACTAATGGTCATATTTTTACCATTTCCATCATCATAATTAAAGCCTGTCAAACCAATCGTTCCGGCATTATTGATATTTTGGTATTGACTTTTTTCTACCGAAGCCATGTCGAATTTGGTTGTTACGTTAGCTTTCAAAATTCCAGTAAGTGGCTTACTAAGTTTGATTGGATACGCCTTTGAAAGATTCGCTAAGTTAATAGTTCCTTTCAAAGCGGCATCAACCAAAGCATTTGTACTGATGTTTTTTATATTGGCTTTGGCATCAAAAACATCTTGGTCGATTCTAAACGAAAGCTTATCCACATTGACATAAGTGTCATTCATGATTCCGGTTTCATTGATGATTTTCGTATCAATGACAATGCTTTGAACCGATTTCGGCAAGTTCGGATATTGGAAAGATCCATTATTAGATGCAATTTCAAGATTGAATTTAGGAATAGTAGTATCAGTAAGCATACCTTTCGCAAAACCATTAACAGTAAAATCTCCTGTAGTTTTTACACCTTCTAAACTAGAAGAATAAGCCGCAGGAATCAACCCTAAGAAGTTCTTGAATGAGGACGTTGGCGTTTTAAATTTCAAATCATAAACTTGTCCTGCATCAACCAGTTGTATAAAACCATCAAATTCTAAAGGCAATTGATTGATTAATGCTTTGTTTTCTTTAAAAGTGTATTTGCTTTTTTCCAAATCAATTCCAAGAACGGCATCCAATGACAAAGCAACGTTCTTCATATAATTGATTTTACCCATATCAAATGATACTTTCGCAGTCGATTTGGTGTCTAAATCTAGCACGGAAGCATTAAAATCTCCAGTCCCTTCATGATTCAAGCTATCAATAACCATTCGCATTTGTGATCTTTCATCAAAATATTGAAACTTGAAATTCTCAATTTGATACTTCTGAATTTTCAAAGACAATGGTTTGCTTTTGGAATCTTCTTTGGGCTTATTGTCTTTCAAAGCAATATCAAAATTCCCAATGCCATCTTTGTTGAATATAATATTGATGAAACCATTTTTAGAAGTGATCCCTTCAATTTGCATCGCTTCTTCTTTGCCTTTAAGTAATTCTTTGACAGACATTTTCAAATTCAATTCACCTAAAGAAATAAGCGTATCTCCTTCGAAAGGAGCTTTGTTAATGATCAATAATTTATCAAGAGTTACTGTTGCTTGCGGAAAATTTTTGAACAAACTCAAATCTGCATCTGCAAAAGAAACTTTAGCATCTACTTTTTCGTTAATAGCCTCAGTAATTTTAGCCTTTATTTGATCTTTAAAGAAATACGGAATTGCAAACAACGAAGCCGTAAGTACGACCAATACAATTCCAACGATTTTTAAAATTTTCTTTGCCATAATAGGTTCAATAGTTTGGGTTATTCTTTACAAAAATAAGAGTTTATTAATTAGTTACACTAAATTCTTTGCTTCTTCACAATGATTGTTTAGAATTCCAGTAATCAAATAATTGTTATTTTGTTTTTCAAAAAAGACAAACCAAGTGGTTCTCTGATTTGAATTATAAAAAATATAATTTGATCCTAAATGTTTTAAATTTTGGGGAGTTGTTTTGTGAGGAAAATTAGCAATCTCACGTATTGTAAATTCAACTATTTTTTCGACATAATCTAATGCATTTTCAGGATAACTGAAATAATCTTTTTCAAAAAGCACATAAACCAATTCATCAAAATAGTTAAGGATATCTTGTTTAAAAATTACTTTTTCCAAGGATATGCTTTTATGCGTTTGAGCATTTCTTCTTTAAATTGCTCCGGAGTATATCCTTTTTTAAATTCATCATCAAAATCGAATGCAGGATTTTTTTCAGTTTCCAATTTAGTTTCAGAAACTTTATAAGAAACACTAGGTTCTTCAACTTGTGGCACTTCTAATTCTCTTTTTTTAGCATTCATAATCAATATATTAATCTAACAAATTTACAAATAAACTTTTAAAAAAAGAATCTCAAACTATCAGCAGATAATTTGAGATCCTTTTGAATTGAAATCTGTAACTAGAATTTAAAAATTAAGAAGGCAATTTGTAAGCTTGTCTAGCAATCAATAACCATTTGCTTTTTTGCTTTTGCCAAATCAGCATTATCCCAATTTTGATATCTTTATCTACACCTCCATCTTTGGTATGAGCTACCAAATTATGACGAACAATAGCAGCGTCACCAACAATTTCGATGGTTTGATTTTGCAATTCAATCGTAACAAAATCAGATTCTCCATTGGCTATTTTTTCTATAAAAGCAGCTTGATTTTGAATGTTTCCGCTAGAATGTCCATAACTCAAACTTGGAGATGTTAATTCTTTTAATTTATTACCATCAGCATCAATCATTGCTTGACGTAACATTTCTACACGGGCAGCAACTGCAGCAACTTCTTTATTATTTGGAGTATTTTGAGCTGATCCTGTAAACTGAAATAAAACAACTGCGATAATTACTAAAAAATATCTCATCTATTTTATTTTAAAAATTCTATAACGTTATCAGTAATAAATTTAATTTGCTCATCGTCCAATTCAGTATGCATTGGCAAAGCAATTACTTCCTTTACCAATTGATTAGTTACTGGAAAATCTTCTTCTTTGTAACGCACATCCAAATACGCTTTTTGCAAATGCAATGGAATTGGGTAATAAATCGCACAAGGAATTCCTTTGCCTAATAAATGTTGCATCAAGGCATCTCTATCCGCATCGATAATTCGTAAAACGTATTGATGAAAAACGTGATCATCGCCATTAGCATCAAATGCTGGAGTGACAATATTTTTATTTTCTGCAAAAGCTGCATTATATTTTGAAGCTGCCAAACGTCGTGCTGCATTGTATTCGTTCAAGAAAGGCAATTTAGCATTCAAAACTCCCGCTTGAATACTGTCTAATCTCGAGTTAACTCCAACAACATCGTGGTGGTAACGTTCGTACATTCCATGATTTACAATTCCTCTAATAATGTGTGCCAAAGCATCATCATTAGTAAAAATTGCTCCACCATCTCCATAGCATCCTAAGTTTTTAGAAGGAAAAAAAGAAGTAGAACTCACATGACCAATTACTCCCGCTTTCTTTTTAGAACCATCAGCAAAAGTATAATTCGCTCCAATCGCCTGAGCATTATCTTCGATTACAAATAAATTATATTCATTAGCAAGAGCCATAATCGCATCCATATTAGCCGCACGACCAAACAAATGCACAGGTACAATCGCTTTGGTTTTTGGCGTAATTGCTTTTTTGATAGCATCAATAGAAATATTCATGTTTTCTAAATCAACATCTACCAAAACTGGAGTTAATTGTAATAAAGCAATAACTTCAACAGTAGCAGCAAAAGTAAAATCGGCAGTGATTACCTCATCGCCAGGTTTTAAACCCAATCCCATCATGGCAATCTGCAAAGCATCTGTACCGTTTGCACAAGGAATAACATGCTTAACATCAAGATAATCTTCGAGGTTTTTTTGAAATGAATGAACCTGAGGCCCGTTAATATAAGTGTTGGTGTCTAAAACTTCCTGAATTGAAGCATTTACTGTTGTTGCAATTTTATTATATTGACTTTTTAAGTCAACCATTTGTATTTTTTTCATGTATTCTTTTTTAGTTTCTCATGTCAATACGTGAGAACAATAATTAATTTAGGAGTAGTCTTTGTCCAAAAGGCTAAATTTCCAAGCAATTTAGCACCCTTAAAACAAGCACAACAAAAATAGTTATTTAATGAGTTTAAACCAATCAAAATAACATAAAGAAAATGTATTTTTACAAAAAAAATTCTGATGCATTTTCTTTATAATTTAACCATTCAATTTACCCAATATTTACTCAAAATCATAGCTCTTTTCAGTCCAAAAATGAAATTGTTTGTCGATGGAAGAAAAGATGTTTTTTCTATTTTGAATCAAAAAATAAAAACAAACGATCAAACTATTTGGTTTCATGCTGCCTCTTTAGGCGAATATGAGCAAGGACTTCCTGTTATTGAAAAAATAAAAGAAAAATACCCTAATCACAAAATTGTAGTTACCTTTTTCTCTCCTTCGGGATATGAAGTCCGTAAAAACAATACTGTCGCAGATGTAACTATTTACCTTCCGTTAGACACTCCAAAAAATGCAAAAAAGTTTTTAGAATTAGTACATCCTGAACTTGTTTTCTTTATAAAATATGAGTTCTGGATTAACTATTTAACTGAACTGCGAAAATTAAAATCCCCTACCTATTTAATTTCTGGAATTTTTAGAGAAAAGCAATTATTTTTTAAATGGTATGGAGGATTTTACAGAAAGGCATTGGAAACCTTTACCTATTTCTTTGTTCAAAATGAAAATTCTAAAAATTTATTATTACAATTAAATAAAACTAATGTTACTGTCTCTGGAGACACACGTTTTGATAGAGTGGCAACTATTTTAGAAAAGGACAATACACTCGATTTTGTTAAAGCCTTTAAAAACAACACCACAACTATTGTCATTGGAAGTTCCTGGCCAAAAGACGAAAACCTGTTAACCAATTATATTAATCAGACTACTGAAAAAATTAAGTTCATTATAGCTCCACATAATATTAAAAGAGAACAAATTCAAGAGCTAAAAAATTCAATCTCTAAAAAAGTAGTATTGTTTTCAGAAAAAGGCACAAAAGACCTAGCTGATTTTGATGTGTTTATAATTGATACTATCGGAATCCTAACCAAGATTTACAGCTATGCCGACATTGCCTATGTGGGTGGAGGCTTTGGGAACCCTGGAATTCATAATATTTTAGAGCCTGCAACTTTTGGAATTCCTATTGTGATCGGTCCAAATTTCACACATTTTGACGAAGCGATCAAATTAACCAACAAAAAAGGATGTATTTCAATACATGATTTTAAAGAACTTGAAACAGCTTTCTCGACACTTATTCAGAATACAACGATAAGAGAACAAAAAGGAAAAATTTGCAGCGAATTTGTGCAAAAAAACAAAGGCGCAACTAATTGCATTTTGACACAAATAAACCGTTGAAAAATAATCACTAAAAAAACATTTCAATCTCAAAAAGACATTTAAAATTAAAACTTAATTTTTTGTGAAAATTAAAGGAATTTCAAAAACAGCATTTTTTACTTATTTTTCATACAACATAATAAGAAAGCTAAAGCCCTGATTGAAAATTATTTTTAAAAAATAAATGAAAAAATATTTTACGTATTAAAAATTTTATATCTTTGCCACGAATTAATAATTAACCTTTATATTAAATTAAGATGAAAAAAGTATTTTTAAGTTTAGCTGTTGTTGCTGTATTAACTGTTGTATCTTGTAAAAAAGCTGATGCTCCTGCTGAAGAAGCTGTAGCTGCAGATACTACTGCTGTTGTTGCTGATACTGCTGCTGTTGCTGCTGACACTACTGCTGCTGCTCCAGCTGCTGATACTACTGCTGCTGCTCCAGCTGCTGAAACTCCAGCTGCTAAGTAATTTTAAATTACACTAGAAAAAAAATAAGCTGCATTCGATGCAGCTTTTTTTTTGGAAATAACTCAAAAATTTCCTGTAAAAAACGTCCTGTAAAAGCGACACCCCCACCCTTCACAAACTCTTAAAAAAATCAATCTAAAAAAACCACATCATTATCCGAAAAATCCAAAATTTCTGAAACTGATGCATGCTTTACTATTTCATCGATTCCCTTCTGAACTCTCAATTCCGTTGTGTATTTTCTACTTAATGCAAAAGGAGCCCCATCCAAAAATAGCTTAAAAAAATATTTCCCTCCAGCCGATCTTTGTTTCTCAAAAGTTGCCAAGCTAATATTACTTTTAAAATATTCAATCGCTTCTTCACATTCAAATTTAAGCTCGTATTTCAAACTTGTAAAAATGACCTTCCCTTTTTTGGAAGTAAAAACAAACTTATATTGATCATCAAATCTTTTACTAATTACAAAAGCACCCATTTAAATTTTAGATTTAAGAATTTAGATTGCAGATTTTAGATTTCAAATTATTCACATTCAACCTTTTCACACACCCTATTTTTACACAATAAAAAAAGCTCCAAACATAGTTTGAAGCTTTTTTGTACTCAGAGCGGGACTTGAACCCGCACGAACATTGCTGTTCACTGGATTTTAAGTCCAGCGTGTCTACCAATTTCACCATCCGAGCAAAATATCATTTTTGATGGTTTTAATTTTTTAAAAAAATTAATTAAATATACTCACCATCCGAGCAAAACGTCATTTGATAGTTTTAGCTTTTAACGTTAATTAAAACTATCAGTACATTTTTGCTTTTTGAGCGAAAAACGGGGCTCGAACCCGCGACCTCGACCTTGGCAAGGTCGCGCTCTACCAACTGAGCTATTTTCGCATTTCAATTTTAAAAAGAACCGCAATATTTGTTTGATATTGCGGTTGCAAATTTAGAACTTTTATTCAATTACACAAACCTTTTTTTGAAAAAAAATCAAGATAAAATTTAACGTTCTGACAACGATAACTTTAAATCTGCAAAAACTATTTGCGTGTTAACATTCTTTTAATTTCATTGAGTTTCATTAATGCTTCAACAGGAGTAATCGCGTTTATATCCAAATTAACGATTTCTTCTTTGATCTCTTCCAACAAAGGATCATCCAAATTAAAGAAACTCATTTGCATTTCTTCATTAGCCGATTTTACTCCGTTTAAAACATCACTTGAATGGTTTTTCTCCAACTTCTTCAACATCTTCTGAGCTCTTGAAATCACAAGCTGAGGCATTCCGGCCATTTTAGCCACATGAATACCAAAACTATGAGCACTTCCGCCTTTTACTAATTTCCTAATAAAAAGTACCGTGTCTTTTAATTCTTTTACAGAAACATTATAATTCTGAATTCGAGACATCGTTTCGCTCATTTCATTCAATTCATGATAATGCGTTGCAAATAACGTCTTAGCTTTGGACGGATGCTCGTGCAAAAACTCGGCGATGGCCCAAGCGATGGAGATTCCATCATAGGTACTTGTTCCTCTTCCGATTTCGTCTAACAGCACCAAACTTCTATCGGAGATATTATTCAAAATAGAAGCGGTTTCATTCATTTCGACCATAAAAGTAGATTCACCCATCGAAATATTATCCGAAGCCCCTACTCTGGTGAATATTTTATCTACAATTCCCATTCTCACGCTTTCAGCAGGAACAAAACTTCCCATTTGAGCCAACAACACAATCAAAGCCGTTTGACGCAAAATAGCCGACTTTCCCGACATATTCGGTCCGGTAATCATAATCAATTGTTGTGTTTCTCTATCTAAGAAAACATCATTGGTTATATACGGAACGCCGACTGGTAATTGTTTTTCGATAACAGGGTGTCTTCCTTCTTTTATATCCAATTCGAAAGTTTCATCAATCTCTGGGCAAACATATTTATTTTCGATTGCTAATTGAGTAAAACAACATAAGCAGTCCAATTGCGCCACCAAATTAGCATTCATCTGAACTGGCTTGATATAAGTCGCCACCCAACTCACTAATTGTTCAAATAAATCGCTTTCTATTTTTTGAATTTTTTCCTCAGCACCTAGAATTTTCGTTTCATATTCTTTCAGTTCTTCAGTAATATAACGTTCAGCACTTACCAGTGTTTGCTTTCTAATCCATTCGGCTGGTACTTTATCTTTATGCGTATTTCGAACTTCGATATAATATCCAAAAACATTATTGAAAGATATTTTTAAAGAAGAGATTCCTGTGCGTTCTGATTCTCTTTTCTCGATTCCTTCTAAAAACTGCTTCCCAGAAGTAGAAATTGCACGCAAATCATCTAATTCCTCATGAATCCCCTTCGCAATTACATTTCCTTTTGCAACAGCAACTGGAGCATCTTGATTTAAGGTAGTTTGTATTTTTTCGCGTAACAAATCACAACTGTGTAAACTATCCCCAATGACTTTTACCGCTTCTTGCGGACTTGACAATGCCAAGGTTTTTATTGGAATAATAGCATCTAATGATTCCTTCAAATTCACAACTTCACGCGGAGAAACTTTCCCTGTTGCAATTTTCGAAATCAAACGCTCCAAATCTGAAATTTGTTTGATTTGATTTTGAATATTTTTTAGGACATCTTGATTTTCATTCAAATAAGAAACTACTTGATGACGACCTTTTATTTTGTTAGCATCTTTTAAAGGTAACGCCAACCAACGTTTTAGCAAACGCCCACCCATTGGCGAAAGCGTTTTATCAATGACATCCAATAATGTAACAGCATTTGGATTATAACTATGATACAATTCCAGATTTCTAATTGTAAAACGATCCATCCAAACATACGCATCTTCAGCAATACGCTGAATCGCCGTTATGTGCTGCACCCTGTTATGTTGTGTTTCTGATAAATAATACAAAATAGCACCCGAAGCTATAATTCCTTCTCTCAATTCTTCTACTCCAAATCCTTTTAAAGAAACCGTTTGAAAATGTTTAGTCAAAGTTTCAACTGCGTAATCTTCTTTGAAAATCCAATCTTCTAAATAGAAATTATGAAAGTCTTCACCGAAAGTTTCGCGAAATTCGCTTTTGCAGTTTTTCGGAACTAAAACCTCACTTGGATTGAAGTTTTGAAGTAATTTATCAATGTATTCGGCATTTCCCTGAGCTGTTAAAAATTCACCCGTAGAAACATCCAAAAAGGAAATTCCTATCGCTTTTTTATCGAAATATACTGCAGCAAGAAAGTTATTCGTTTTGGATTGTAAAACCTCATCATTTAAAGCAACACCAGGCGTTACTAATTCCGTTACGCCACGTTTCACAATAGTTTTGGTCATTTTTGGATCTTCCAACTGATCGCAAATCGCAACACGAAGTCCTGCTTTAACTAATTTTGGCAAATACGTATTAATCGAATGATGTGGGAAACCAGCCAATGCAGTCTCAGTATCAGAACCAGCGCCTCTTTTGGTTAATGTAATTCCTAAAATCTTCGATGCACGAATTGCATCTTCTCCAAAAGTCTCATAAAAATCTCCAACTCGAAACAACAAACAAGCATCGGGATATTTCCTTTTGATTTCGTTGTATTGCTTCATTAATGGAGTCTCTTTAACTATCTTATCTTTTGCTGCCAAAATTGTTATATTTGAATGAATAAAAAACTCAGCGAATTTATAATTTTATACTGCAAAAAACTAAAGCGAAAAAAAAATAAATCAGTTTTAAGAAAATTTTAGAACGCAATTTTGTTTATTTGTATAAATTTGTGATAAAATTAAACAACCTATGAAAAAAATATTTGTATTAGCTATGCTAACCGTTTTAGGAACTACGTTTTCTAATGCTCAAGAAACTTCAAAAAAGAGCAAAAAAGCAAAAACAACTACTGCAGTTGCCGCATTACCTAAAGTAGATGGAGCTGGAATGGTTTTTGAAAATGAAACAATTGATTATGGAACTGTTGCTCATAACGCAGATGGTAATCGTCAGTTTGTATTCACTAATAATGGTAACAAACCATTAATCATTACAAATACACAAGGATCTTGTGGATGTACTGTGCCTACTACACCAAAAGAGCCAATTGCACCAGGTGCAAAAGGAGTTATTGGAGTAAAATATGCTACAGATAGAATTGGCCCATTTACAAAACAAGTTACTGTAACTTCTAATGCTACAGGACAAGCAACAAAAGTACTTACTATTAAAGGTACTGTTTTACCAGATGCTGCTCCTGCTGCAACAAAAAGCTAATACTATTTTACAATATATTCAAAAAGGCTTCCTGATTTTAGGAAGCCTTTTTTATAAAACATTACCCTAACATGAGAAAACTTGAAAACAGCGAATTAGAAAGAAAATCAATAGCCGATTTTAAAAAATCGGAGAAGACACCTTTGATTTTGGTTTTGGATGACATTCGCAGTTTGCATAATATCGGTTCAGTTTTCAGAACTGCTGATGCTTTTTTAATAGAAAAAATAATTTTGTGTGGTATCACAGCAACTCCCCCCAATAAGGAAATTCACAAAACTGCTCTTGGTGCAACTGAAACTGTAACTTGGGAACATCATGAAAATGTGTTAGAAGTTATTTCTAATTTAAAAAAAGAAAATATCATTACGCTTGCTATTGAACAAGTGGAGAGTGCTGTTTTTCTTCAAGATTTTGAAGTTGATAAAAATCAAAAATATGCTTTGGTCTTCGGGAATGAAGTCTATGGAGTAGCACAAGAGGCTGTAGCTTTATGTGATGGCTGTATCGAAATCCCACAATTAGGAACTAAACATTCATTGAATATTTCGGTAAGTGCTGGAATTGTGGTTTGGGATTTGTTTAAAAAGATGAACTGGAATTTATAAAATTATTTTTTCATTAAATTAATTTTGAGAAAAATATTATACCTTACGTAACATTTTTCTTTAAAAAGAAATTAATTCGTCCTATGAAAAAACTTTACCTCCTGTTTATTACCCTCTTTTCCTTTTTTTCTGGACAAGCTCAATATACTTTAATTCCAGATGTAAATTTTGAAAAAGCATTGATCGACAAAGGTATCGATAGTGGTACTATTGACGGAAAAGTACTTACTGCCAGCATTAGCGGTGTAAGCGTACTAAGCGTTCATGATTTGAATATTTCGGATTTAACAGGAATACAAGATTTTGTAAGTTTGATTTATCTTTCGTGTGGAGGAAATCCTTTTACTACTTTAGATATTTCTAAAAACATTGCTTTGATTGAATTTGGATGTATTGGTAGTCAACTTACAAACATCGATTTTTCTAAAAACATCTCATTAACTAAAATATCCATTTACAACAGTAAATTAAAAGACATAGATATTTCCAAAAATATTAATTTACAAATTTTGCTTTGTAATAAGAATGATTTAACCTCTGCTAATCTCAAAAACGGAAATAATACAAACCTTAACACTTTAGACTTATCACAAAATCCTAATCTTAAATGTGTACAAGTCGACAACAAAGCTTATTCAGACAGAAATTGGTCAATCAAAGCTGATCCCACAGTAAGTTTTTCTGAAAATTGCAGCAATGCAACATCAATTTTACCGCCTTCAATAACTGCTGATGGAAATCAAATATATTGCGCACAAACTCATTTGAAAATCGCAAAAAATGTACTCATAACTCATGATCCTTCAGAAACAGGGACAGATGCCGTATATATTCAAATCTCTTCAGGTTATGTAAAAGGTCAAGACTTTCTTGATTTAAGTAATGCGTTTACCACCTCAAATTCCACAATAGTTGGAACCTTCGATTCAACCGAAGGAAAACTTAGATTATACAGTCCAACAGGTAATACAATACCCTATACCGACTTTGAAACTGCAATTGAAGAAGTTGAGTTTTACAATTGGTCATCGTCATCATCAGGAAGCCGGGTTTTCTCCATTAGCACAGGAGATATAGGACAACTGAGTTATTTACCTCGAAATGGTCATTACTATCAGTACGTTGCTGATTCAGGTATTAATTGGACATTAGCAAGAGATAAAGCAGCCGCAAAAAACTATTATGGCCTTCACGGGTATTTAGCTACATTAACAGCTGATGATGAAGCACAATTAGCGGGAGCACAAGCAGCAGGAACAGGTTGGATTGGAGGAAGTGACGCAGAAACAGAAGGAGTCTGGAAATGGGTTACTGGTCCTGAAGCCGGAACTGTTTTTTGGAATGGTAAAAACAATGGGAGCTCTCCTAATTATGCGAATTGGAACCATCCTAATGAACCCAATGATTCTAAAAACAATGAAGATTACGCCCATATAACTTCTCCTGCTGTTGGAAACCCTGGCACTTGGAATGATCTACCTGAAAAAGGAGATCCCCCTGGCAACTATTTTCCTAAAGGCTATATTGTAGAATACGGCGGCATGCCTGGAGATGTTATTTTAAACCTTACAGCCAGTACAACTTTGACAATTGCAGCTATAGCAAGCACCACACCTGTATCAAGATGTGATGCCGGAACTGTTACACTTCAAGCAACAGCAACTTCCGGAACTATTAACTGGTATGATAGTATAACAGGCGGAAATAAAATAGGAACTGGTCCAAGTTTCACTACTCCAAATTTAACAACAACAACTCTTTTTTATGTTGAAACCTCTACCCAAACCTGCACAACAAACAGAATAGATGTAGAAGCTAAAATAAACATCAGTCCTACAATCGTCTCAACGAACTCTCCTATACATTTTTGTGAGTCAGGAACACCTCTATTAAAAGCTACTCCAACCGAAGGGACTATAAATTGGTATTCGCAAATAGATGGCGTCTCTATAGGGACTGGTACTTCTTTTACAACTCCAACAATTACCACCAATACCACTTATTATGCTGAAGCCTTTTTTAAAGGATGCAGCAGCACAAAAACACCTATTGATCTAATTGTTTATCCTCTCCCTCCAGTTAGCGATCAAACCATTACAAAATGTATCTCACAAACTATTACTTTAGATGCAGACTTACCCAACATGACCTATCTTTGGTCAACAGGAGAAACAACACAAACTATTAATATTTTAAATAAAGGCATATACAAAGTAGCCGTAACTAGTCTTTCTCCGGAAAATTGCACTAGCAACAAAACCATTATAATTAATGAAAACAATAAGCCCGAAATCAAAAACATAATTGTTGATGAAACAACTGTTACTATCGAACTAGCAAAAAATGAAGACTACTTTGAATTCTCTATTGACGGAATTAATTACCAAAGTTCTAATGTCTTTACAAATGCTCCAAGTGGACTGCAAACAGCCTATGTTCGAGAAATTAATTTTTGCAGTAGCGATCAAAAACCATTTATTGTTATTGTTGTGCCTAAATTTTTCACACCAAATAATGATGGTTATAATGATAATTGGGAAGTAAAAGGCATCTTAAATTATCCTTTAGCCGAAGTAAATATTTTTGATCGGTATGGGAAATTAATCACTCAACTCAACAGCTCTAACTACAGTTGGGATGGTACTTTTAACAAAAATCAACTACCTGCAACCGATTATTGGTATGTTCTAAAATTAGACAAAGAAAGTCCTGAATTAAAAGGTCACTTTTCGTTAAAAAGATAATCTCACTGATTACTGTTTTCTTGAATTTTATTTAAAACAAAAAGATAATCTTCTTGTTTGCTTACAAAATCACGATCAGAAACATCAATAACCAAAACATTCAAATCGGTTTGTGTTTTAATATATTCTAAATATCCTTTATTTATTTTTTCTAAATAGGCTGCAGTAATATCCTGCTCATAACTTCTACCTCTGTTTTTTATATTTTGCAATAACCGTTCGGTATTTTGATACAAATAGATATACAAATCAGGTTTTGGCATTTCTTTATAAATGATATCAAAAAGGGTACGGTACAAACGAAATTCATCAACTTCTAAAGTGATTTTAGAAAAAAGTAACGATTTAAAAATATGATAATCAGCAATGATAAAGTCTTTAAACAAGTCAAATTGCGACAAATCATCTGATAACTGTTGATATCGGTCTGCCAAGAAAGACATTTCTAACGAAAAGGCGTATCTTCCTTGATCTTCATAGAATTTAGGCAAAAAAGGATTATCAGCAAAACGTTCCAAAACTGTTTTGGCATTAAAATCCTGTGCCATTTTTAGTGCCAAAGTTGTTTTTCCGGCACCAATATTCCCTTCAATAGCGATATAATTATACTGATTTAAAGAAATGTTGCTCAAAGGACTTTTTAGTTTTTGAACCACTTCACAAACACTGTCATCAGGAGTTATTTGTAACAACTCTGGAATCGTTTTTTTCAAAATTGGATGCTTCCAATCTACATTTAAATCTTGAAAAGGCAACAAAACAAATTTCCGATTTTGCATCAAAGGATGTGGAATTTGAAGATTTTCAACATCAATAATTTCAGAATCAAAAGCAATTAAATCGACATCAATGATTCGAGATTGATACCCTGCATTTTCACTTCGAATTCTTCCCAGCATCTTTTCGACCAATAAAACTTGTTCCAAAATTTGTTGAGGAGTTTTACCAGTATGCATGAGCAAAGCGCAATTATAAAAAGCTTCACTTTCAAAACCCCAAGAAGGAGTTTCATATAAATGAGAAACTTTTATAATAGTACCAATTTCCTGATGAATTAGTTCAAGACACAATTCGATGTTTTTCAGCCGATTGCCTTGATTACTACCTAAAGATAAAATGACTTGATGTTGCAATTCCATATTAGGCACAAATTAAGTAAAAGAATTTTAGAATAACAGTATATTTGCGACTGTGTTGAAATTTATTTTCATTCGAAACTGTAACAAATCAACACTTGTAAATACTTATCTGTAAAATATTTTATATGAGATTTTTAGGAAATGTAATGGCTACCATAGTTGGTATTTTTGTTTTTTTCATGTTATTCTTCTTTGGACTACTTCTCATCGGTGCTATTTTCGGCGGAGAAGCTGAAAGCGTTGAAGTCAAAAACAACTCAGTTATCGAATTGAATTTGGAAGACATAAACAATGATTATGCCGGGAAATACAAAGACCCTCTAATGGATGTTTTTTCTGAGAAAAAAAACATTGGCCTAACCGATATTATTAATGCAATCGCCGCTGCAAAATCAGATAATGACATTCAGGGGATATCGATTTTAAACCAAAATTCTTCATTGGGACTGGCTCAAACCAAAGAACTTAGACAAGCTTTGGATGATTTTAAAAAATCTGGAAAGTTTGTTATGGCCTACTCCAATGATTGTTCGCAAAGAGATTATTATTTAAACTCTGTTGCCAATACCGTTTATCTAAATCCAGCTGGAGATTTGGATTTTAAAGGATTATCTACTGAGATCATGTTCTTTAAAGATTTACAGGAAAAATCGGGAGTAAAAATGGAAGTGATTCGTCATGGAAAATACAAAAGTGCCGTTGAACCTTTCCTTGAAAACAAAATGAGTGATGCCAACAGAGAGCAAACCACAGCTTTGTTGAATTCAGTTTGGAGTTCCGTTCTTGAAGATATTTCTGCAAGCCGTCATATTTCAACACAACGATTGAATGAAATTGCGACTGGTTTATTAGCCCGCACACCCGAAATGGCTAAAGAAAATAAACTCATCGATATTATTGCTTACGAAGATGTGTATCATCAAGCCATCAAAAATGCTTTGAAAGTAAGTAGTACTGAAGATTACAACAAAGTATCCATTACTGATTATGCACAAAAAGTAGCTACCACTTCTTTATTATCCGAAACAGATAATCAAATTGCGGTTATTTACGCTCAAGGCGAAATTCTGAGTGGCGAAGGAGATGTTGATGTTATTGGCGAAGGTTCTATGCGTCGTTCATTTCAGGAAGCCAGAAAAAACAAAGACATAAAAGCAATCGTTCTTCGTGTGGACAGTCCAGGCGGAAGTGCTTTAACATCGGATTTGATTTGGAGAGAAATTGAACTGACTAAAAAAGTAAAACCAGTTGTAGTTTCTATGGGGAATTATGCTGCTTCTGGAGGATATTATATTTCGTGTAATGCCAATACTATTTTTGCAGAAAAAAATACCATCACAGGTTCTATAGGAGTCTTTGGAGTTTTACCAAACTTTAGCCAATTATCGACCAAAATTGGAATTAATACAGAACAGATAACAACAAACGAAAATGCAAAGTACAGTCCGTTTGTTCCAATGAGCGAAAAATACAAAGTAGTTACCCTTCAGGGGATCGAGCGAGTTTACAAAACATTTGTATCACATGTAGCCCAAGGACGAAAAATGACTTTTGCTCAAGTAGATTCAATTGCCCAAGGCCGTGTTTGGACAGGTATGGAAGCCAAAAGAATTGGGTTAGTTGACAAAATCGGGAATTTAAATGACGCAATACGTGAAGCCGCTTCATTAGCCAAAATAAAAGACTATTCTACTCAAAACTTTCCAGAATACGAAAAAGATTTCTCTGATTTATTAGCCAAACTTCCTTTTGCAAAATCAAAAGAAGCTTTGATCAAAGAGGAAATTGGAGAAGAAAATTATTTTATTCTACAGAAAATTAAAAAGGTTCAGCTTCAAAAAGGAATTCAAGCCAGAATGCCTTTTGAGATTTCGATACAGTAATATTTTCAAAACTAAAAAAGAAACCCTTTCAACTTAAAACTGAAAGGGTTTCTTTTTGTAAAATTTCAACTGATTACTTTTTAGCATCTTCTTTTAATTTATCAGCTGCATCATCAATTTTCTCAGCCCCTTTTTCAAGAGCTTTGCCTGTCTTTGATTGAACTGTATCAATAGCAGTATCAACTTTAGCTTTTGCTGTATCTACTTTTTGTTCTATCTCAGTTCCAACAGCTTCTGTTGCATCATCTATTTTCTCTTTTGTTTTGTCTTGACAAGAAGACAGTACAGCCAGCATAAAAGCTACCGTTAAAATTGTTTTTCTCATTTTGAACTGTTTTAAGATTAATAAAAAATACCCATTTAAACACTACGATTAAATAGTTGTTTTCCAAATATATAAAAAAATCCTCATAAACTTTCGCTTATGAGGATATATCTATAACCTTAAAAAAACTGAATACTAATTATGCGTTTGCCGTAACAGCTTCTTTATTTATTTTTCCAATTAATCCAGCCAATACTTTTCCTGGACCTACTTCAGTAAATAAAGTAGCACCGTCAGCAATCATTTGCTGTACCGATTGAGTCCATTTTACAGGAGCTGTTAATTGAATGATTAAGTTTTTCTTAATTTCATTTGCATCAGAAACCGCATTTGCAGTTACATTTTGATACACTGGACAAATTGGAGCAGAAAAAGTTGTTGCTTCAATAGCAGCAGCTAATTCTTCTCTTGCTGGTTCCATCATTGGAGAGTGAAAAGCTCCACCAACTGGCAATAATAATGCGCGTTTTGCTCCCGCTTCTTTCATTTTTTCACAAGCCAATTCTACTGCTTTAAATTCACCTGAAATCACTAATTGTCCAGGACAGTTATAGTTGGCAGCTACTACAACACCATCAATAGAAGCACAAACTTCTTCAACAATATTATCAGCTAAACCTAAAACCGCAGCCATAGTTGAAGGCGTGATTTCGCAAGCTTTTTGCATAGCCAAAGCACGTTGTGAAACTACTTTTAATCCGTCTTCGAATGACAAAACACCATTGGCAACTAAAGCTGAAAATTCGCCTAATGAATGACCTGCTACCATATCTGGTTTGAAATCTTCCAACGTTTTAGCCAAAATTACTGAGTGTAAAAAAACCGCTGGCTGAGTAACCTTAGTTTCTTTTAATTCTTCGGCAGTTCCTTCAAACATAATATCTGTGATACGGAAACCTAAAATATCATTGGCTTTTTCGAATAATTCTTTTGCTAAAGGAGAGTTTTCATATAAATCTTTGCCCATTCCTGTGAATTGTGCACCTTGACCTGGAAATACGTATGCTTTCATCTGTGATTTTTTTATTGTTTTTTATTTATCAGATGTAATGCCAAAAGGCATTTCATAAAATATTGTTTAAAGTTTGAGGTTTCAAGTTGTTAAATTTGAAATCGGATGCAAAAATAGTGTTTTTTTATAATTAATAAGAAAAGATGAAAGTTTGAAAAACAAAACCTCCATACTTACTGACGAAGTATGGAGGTTTGTATGAGTATGAAATCAGGTTTTGGCGAATGAATTATAATTTTATCAACTGCAATTCAATGTTCAATTTTACTTCTTCACCTATTAAAACTCCACCAGTTTCTAGCACTGCATTATAATTTAATCCCCAATCTTTACGGTTTATTTTCCAATAAATATTTAATCCAGCTTTAGTATTTCCCCAAGGGTCTTTCATTAAACCACTGAATTCTACCGGAAATTTTACTGATTTTGTAACATCTTTTAGACTCAAATCACCGGTCAATTCATAATCATCGCCTTTTTTGGTAAAAGAAGTTGCTTTGAAAGTCAGTTTTGGATGATTTTCAGCATCAAAGAAATCGCCACTAATTAAATGATTGTCTCTGTCAGTATTATTGGTATTGATAGATTTGATATCTGCAGTGAAATCAATGTTTGCATTCTCGAAGTTATCATCTTCTGAAGTTATTGTTGCATCATAGGTATTGAACTTTCCTGATACATTAGTAAACATCATGTGTTTTACTTTAAATCCAATTTCTGAGTGTGTTGGGTCAATTGCCCATTTTGTTGTTGACATAATTTTATTTTTATTGTTTAATAATTTATTTGTTTCATTTTGATAAGACAAATTTACGGTGACAATAAAAATTTAGTACTTAACCTAGATTAAGAAATAAAAAACCGGGCATTAAATCATTATTAAATTAATTATCAGCAAAATATATTATTATTTTTTTTTTATTTTGAAAAGAAGTCAATTTAAAAACCTGTTAGAAAAATAAAGCTAGCGCTTCTTGCCATTTTTTGAGATTTGAATCGTAAATCTCTCGGTATCGAGCTATGATATTTTGATGTTTCAATTGAAAATCATCATTCATTTCATAATTCCAATTATTATCTCTAAAAATAGTTTCAAAATTAAACACATTCCCAACTAACATTTTGTAATCAGCGACCAAACCTTCATTTTGTTCTGAATAAAGTAGAGGTTTGATCTCATTGTCATAAAAAACAATAGCTGTTTCGTTTACCGCTAATCCTTTTTCAATCCAATGCTGTTCTAAAGCTTCTTCTTCATATTTAAAAAAATCTGTTATGTGCTTATCTGAAAACCAATCGGGAAGCTTAACGTTGGGTTGATTGGAGTTATAAAATTCATTAGAATCTGACTGCAATTGAGCGTTTGTAATCATCGATGAATTGTATAAATACCATTCTGAATCCATAATCAGGTAAATCAATTTTTTAGTTTTAAGTTTCGCAAGCCAAGTTCTATACCTAACAAGTCCATTAGGAAATAAACCGGGGTCAATGACCATTTTGCGGACTTTAGAATTAATATTGACCTGTAATATTGGAGCGACATGATATCCCCAATTGATTGTACCGTTGGGAGAAATGTTTTTTTCGTCTATAAAAGAGATTAATTTACTGCTATAAGATGAATACACAATAGGTGCAAATGCCCAAATTTTGGCACATTGATAGCCTTTAGACCCTAATAACAAACTGATGTAATGCGAAATATTATGACAATTGGCTTGCTGATAACCAAAAGGAATTCCCGAATTCATAATTTCTACAAATAATGCGTTTGCAGCATCTAGATCTAATATTGATGCTTTATTAGGCGTTAAAAGAGGATGCTTTTTGATACTATTTAAATTTATGATAAAGGTATTACATCAACTTCAACTTTTACTTTGTGATCGCCTGAACTAAAAATAATTCCTTTTAGTGGTGATACATCAGCAAAATCTCTTCCATAAGCAGTTACAATATGGCGTTGTTGCGGAATCATATTGTTGGTCGGATCAAATTCGCACCAGCCCATATCAGGAATATAGACTGACACCCAAGCATGAGAAGCATCAGAACCTTCTAATTTTGGTTTCCCTTTAGGTGGAAGTGTTTCGATATAACCACTTACATATCGAGCGGGAATTCCAACGCTTCGCAAACTAGCAATTGCTAAATGAGAGAAATCCTGACAAACTCCTCTCCTTTCTTTAAGAACTGTTTTTAAAGGAGTATTGATATTGGTTGCACCAGATTTAAATTGAAATTCTGTATATATTTTTTCAATTAATTTTAAGATACCTTCATAAAGAGGCACATTGGGAATCAGGCAGCTTTCAGCAAAAGCAACTATTTCGTTATCCCAAGTGATGAACTGACTTGGCAATTGATACTGTAATACTTCAATTTTCAAAGCGCGGTCTGTTATAAATTTCTGTCTTGCCTCTTCACAAGTAATGGAACTTACGGGTTGTTCAACTTTGTCTAACACTTCTATTTCACTAGAAACGGTAACTTTTAACGATTTATGTGATTGATGAAGCGAAAAATAATGCTGAATGTTTCCGAAATAATCTTTCCTAGAATATATCTTTGAAGGTTTAGGCTCAATTTCTATTTTGAAATTTTTGCAAATCTGTTTCGCAGAATTCTTCGGATGAAGACACAAAATACTTTGATAATTGTGTACTTCATTTACGTAAGTGTACAGCGTTTGATGTTTTAGTTTATATTTCATCAGTATCAATATTTTCGAGGGTATCTAAAACAGAATGTTGCATCACAGAATGATTAAAATACAAACTGGACAAATTATTTGAAACATTCGAAATGAGTTCAAAAACATCCGAAAGTGTTTTGTCTAATTCAGGACGAAATTGCGTTTCTTCTTCAACTTGTATCAACTTGTCGGCATCAATTAATTTAATGATTGTGCTAGCTTCCAAAGCTGATTTTTCGGCAATACTCAATCTATTGGGCTCGTTAGTTTTGGGTAATTTGGCAAGGTAATAGGTAAGCGTATTTAATAAGAAAGACAACGTATAGGTTAAGTTTTTTTCTAAAAACACCATATTTATCACTGTTTTCAAACTTAAATGAGACTTGTAAATATTTCGATATTGTGCCAATAAATGGTGGTTTTCTAAAATTGCTTCCATCAAAAGAGCTTCATCATCTTCCTCTTTTTTATAATTGAAAGTAGAACGAAAAACGGAAACCAACGACAGAATCCGCTCTACATTTTTCCCACATTCCATTAAATAAAAACCGTTGTCTCTTGGCAATGTTTCATATATATTTCCATAAAAAGAAAAAAGACGAATGTGTAATTTATCAAGTTCATGATTCATAAAAGTGATATTATTCGTATTCGTGCTTTTGAGTGAAGAAAGGCTGTCTTCCATTAAATTAATAATTCTGCGAGTATCGAGATTCCATTTTTCGCTAACCTGATTAATCGTATTGAGCAGCGATTGCATATTATAAGCAACAGAACCTGCTTTTTTGGGATCATTAATCAAACAAAGCAACTCCGTAATTGGATTTACAAAAATGGCATCATAATCAAATACCTCTTCCCCTTCTTTGATTTTTCTTCCAACAAAACCTGGATAGGTCTGAGAAAGATGAGTCACCGATTTTAATAAAACAATTAGAAATTCAGGCTGTTTATCGCCGTGTTTGACGACGTTTTCGTTGAGCCTATTCAGAATTATTTTTAGAAAACTGCGTAACGCAATAGTTCTTTCGCATAGGCGTCCTAACCAAAATAAGTTTTCGGCATTTCGGCTGGTTAAGGAATTATTGAGATGGTTGTTAGTATTTTTTCGTTCAACTGTCTTTTCGCTGTATTCAGTCGGTTTATCAGTTATAATCCAAGTGTCTTTCGAAATTCCACCCACTTGATTGGATATTTCGAATTTACCTTTCACGGCAGAACTACGTGTTAATCCGCCTTGCATCACTTTATAATCGGTTCCATCGGCTACTAAATAGGCACGCAGTGAAGCATAACGAGGTTCTATTGTTCCGTTAACAAAAGTAGGAGTCGTAGATAAACTCACTTCTTCTTGAGCAACAAAATCTTTTGGATTTTGACAAATCAGTTTTTTTAAATCTTCCAGTTGTGCTTCGTTCAATAAACGCGCATAAATGGATTTAAAACCTTGTTTTCTATTGGTTTTTTTAATGATTAATTTAGGCAAATTAGCCAGAACAAAGTTCAACTCCTTAGTATGACCGCACCACCAAGTTGCAATTGAATTGATCAACAAAGGTTCTTTGAGAAGAAATCTACAAGCATTTTGCATAAAAGCCATTAGCCCATAATTTTCTAAAATGCTTGTTCCGGGAGGATTTAAAACAGTCACATTTCCTAAACGAATTACTTGCAATAATCCTGCAATTCCCAACAAAGAATCTCTGCGTAACTCTAACGGATCACACCATTCATCGTCTAATCTTTTGATGATAACATCCACTCGTTCGAGCTGATCGATAGATTTTAGCCAAACAAAACCGTCCCTAACCACTAAATCATTTCCTTGAACCAAAGTATAACCCAAATATGACGAAAGATAAACGTGCTCAAAATAAGTTTCGTTTCCAGGACCTGGAGTTAAGAAAACCACATTTGGATTTTCATTACTATTATTTCCTAAGGAATCAACCGTTTGCTGCAATTGATTAAAATAAGGAGACAATCTATTTCGATATGTTTTTTTATTAAGTTCTGGCAAAACCTTACTCATAACGATTCTGTTTTCGAGGGCATAACCCGGTCCAGAAATGGCTTGAGTTCTATTGTCTAACAACCACATTTTCCCATCAGGACCACGAGCCAAATCGACTGCGTAATTCAGTAATTGTTTATCGTGTTTTTGAATAATATCAAAGCAAGGCAAAAGAAATCCAGCGTTATCAAAAACTAATTCGGCGGGTATAATGGCATTTTTGACTAAGGTTTGTGGCCCGTAAAGATCTTTTAAAATTAAATCTAATAAATGAGCTCTTTGCTTTAATCCTTGTTCAATAGTTTTCCACTCGGATTCGTGAATTAGGAACGGTATAAGATCCAATTTCCAAGCCCGATTGGATTCCTGATTCGAATCGTAAACATTATAAGTTACTCCGTTTTCTTTCAGTTTTTTGATAATTTCTTCATTGCGCAATTGTAACTCCTCTAAACCAATAGATTCTAAAGTGTCGAAAAGATCTTTCCAATACGGTTTGATTTCGCCATCTTGGTCAAGTACTTCGTCGTAAGAATTAATTTTTTCTTTATATGAATGGAGTAGTCCCAATGAAATATCTTGAATCATTTGTTGATAATGAATGAGTTGCGTTTATATAATATTACAAAATAATAGCTTTTAAGGCAAAAACCAATGCTATTATTCTATTCTTTTGCTTTCCAATAGTGTCTTAAATCCAACGTGTAAGGATATTCAGGATTAATTAATTCTATGGGAGTATCCAACCTGAGTTCCGATTTCGATTGAATTAAAAAACGAGAGGTTGCAGCACTATTTGCAATGGTTTCCATTTGTTTCTCTTTTTCGGATTCTTCAAATACGGAAGACGGTGTGTGACCGAAATCCCAAAAACGACTTATTTTTCTGGATTCTGCTTCAAAACTATTTACAGGAAAATTGTCAAAACTTCTTCCTCCGGGATGTGTCACAAAATAAGTACAGCCACCAATGATTTTATTATTCCAAGTGTCAACTAAGTCAAAAACAAGAGGCACATCAATCCCTATATTCGGATGCAATGCCGATGGAGGATTCCAAGATTTATAGCGTATTCCCGCCACAAATTCTCCTTTTGTACCCGTACTTCTTAACGGAATTCGACAGCCTTTACATAACAAAATATGACGATCAGGTACAATCCCAGAAACTTTTACCTGCAAGCGTTCTAATGAGGAATCTACAAATCGAGAAGTTCCAGAGCTGGACAATTCTTCACCCAATACGTGCCAAGGCTCTATTCCTAATCTAATTTCTAATTGAATATTATCAATAGTTACATTGCCATGATGTGGATATCGAAATTCGAAGAAAGGGTCAAACCACGAAATATCAAAATTATACCCATCATCTTTTAAATCATTGACCACATCAATCATATCGAGATAAGCGAAATGAGGTAATAAAAACTTGTCATGAAGTTCCGTTCCCCAACGAATCAGTTTCTTCTCGTAAGGGTTTTTCCAAAATTTTGCGACCAAAGCACGAACCAATAAATTTTGAACCAAATTCATGTGTTTGTGCGGAGGCATATCAAACGCACGCAATTCTAAAATACCTAACCTTCCTGTAGAAGAATCCGGAGAGTATAATTTATCGATACAAAACTCTGTACGGTGTGTATTTCCTGTAATATCCGTCAAGAGGTTTCTGAAAATTCTATCCACCATCCAAAAAGGAACTTCTTTGTCTTTTGGGATTTGTTCAAAAGCAATTTCCATTTCATACAAACGTTCATCACGACCTTCGTCAATACGTGGCGCTTGACTTGTTGGGCCAATAAAAGGGCCAGCAAATAAATAACTCAATACAGGATGATGCTGCCAATAGGTAATCAAACTGCGTAACAAATCAGGTCTTCTTAATAACGGACTATCTTCGGGTCTTTCGGCTCCTAAAGTTACGTGATTCCCTCCTCCGGTTCCAGTATGACGACCATCAACCATAAATTTATCAGTACCTAAACGAGACAAAAAAGCTTCTTCATATAATGCCGTTGTGTTATCGACAATTTCTTGCCAGGATTTGGCTGGATGCACATTCACTTCAATAACACCAGGATCTGGCGTAACCATCATTTTCTCCACTCTGTAATCTGTTTTTGGCTGATATCCCTCAATTCGCACTGGCATTTGTAACTTTTCAGCCGTGCTTTCTATCGAAGTGATTAAGTCCACATAATCTTCTAGATAATCAGTTGGCGGTAAAAAAACATACAACATCCCGTCGCGTTCTTCCACACACAAAGCCGTGATGAAAGTATCAACTTCAAATAATAAGGAATCTTTTTCAGTTTCCTTTTCCTTCTTTTTAGAAGAGACTTTTTTAATCGCTTCAAAAATCTTTGAAATCGTTCCGTACCGTTTTTTTACTTTTTCAGAGTAATCGCCCAAGGCAGGTAAATCTTCAAATAAACTTCTATCAACAGCAGTTTCTCGTTTATTTTTAGATGTTTTTGGAAGTGAGTCTAATGGCAAACGCAAACCGATGGGTGAATTTCCAGGGATTAAAAAACAATTTCCTCTTCTAAATTCCCAAGCGCAACTTTCCCAATTATCCTGAGTAAAATCTTTTCGTATCGGCAAAACAAATCCTGTTGGATTATTCAAACCTTTTTCTAAAACCTTAGCAAGATTATGTCGTTCTACAGAATCTTTTAAATTTACTTTTAAAGGATCTAAATTTATCGGAAGCTTTCCTTCTTCTAATGCCCAATAAATCGGGTCTTCATAACTTGGCAAAAGATTTTTAGTATCGATTCCTAAAAACTTAGTCAACTCGATTGCAAATTTTTCGGCATCATGAAAGGTATATTGAGTTTCCCCTTCTTTGGCGACCAAAGCATCATTTTTCCATAAAGGCAAACCGTCTTTTCTCCAATATAATCCATATTGCCAACGAGGAAATAATTCTCCTGGATACCATTTTCCTTGTCCAAAATGCAGTAAACCCCCGAAAGCAAATCGTTGTTTTAAACGAAGCGCCAAATCATAAGCCAGTTTCCGTTTTAGAGGACCATCCGCAGCTGTATTCCATTCTGCTCCTTCAAAATCATCAATAGAAATAAAGGTTGGCTCCCCTCCCATTGTTAGACGAACATCACCTTGTATTAAATCATTCTCGACAACATTCCCGACTTCCATTATGTCTTGCCATTGCTTGTCAGAATACGGTTTGGTAACCCTTGGATCCTCATGAATACGGGTTACTTTATTTTCAAATTCAAATTCAACTTCACATTTTTCTGTCGCACCCGTTACAGGGGCAGCACTTTGATAATGCGGAGTACAACATAACGGAATATGCCCTTCGCTGGCAAAAAGTCCAGAAGTTGGATCCAAGCCAATCCAGCCAGCACCAGGAAGATACACTTCAACCCAGGCATGCAAATCGGTAAAATCATTTTCAGGACCTGAAGGGCCATCCAGAGATTTAACATCTGCTGCTAACTGAACGATATACCCGGAGACGAAACGTGCAGCCAAACCAAAGTGGCGCAGAACATGCACTAATAACCAAGCAAAATCTCTACAAGAACCACTTTTTAATCTTAATGTTTGTTCTGGTGTTTGAACGCCAGCTTCCATTCGCAGATTGTAAGTCAGTGTTTTGAAAATCGTTTGATTCAAGTAAACTAAAAAGTCATTTATTTGTATTGAATCATTCCGTTTTATTTGTTCAATAAACTTTAAGAATATTGGACTTTCTTCACTTAATTTTAAATAAGGAATTAATTCTTGTTCGAGTAAACTATCATATTTGAACGGAAACTTCTCAGCATATTCTTCAACAAAATAATCAAATGGATTGATGACTTGCAGTTTTGCAATTACCTCAACCTCAACTTTTAATTCTTTTATTTTTTCAGGAAAAACAATTCTGGCTTGATAATTTCCAAAAGGGTCTTGTTGCCAATTGATAAAATGTTCTTCCGGACTGATTTTAAAAGAGTATCCTTCTATAGCGGTTCTGGAATGTACTGCTGGGCGAAGTCTGAAAACATGAGGAAATATTTTAACATTTCGATCAAATTTATATATTGTTTTGTGTGAAATAGCAATTTTTATAGACATAAGAATTTTATTTTATGACTCAAATTTGTTTTATACAAATATTGAAAAAAATTCACTATTTAACGAATTTCAATGAAAATAATTTATCAAAAATAGCCTTATTTACTATTTAATATGCAATTTTATATCTTTTTATTGATGATATCTTAACGTTTGTTTTTATAAAAGATTTTATAATTCACTTAACTAATGCTTTTAATCTCAATAAAATCAATGATTGACAACACTTTTTATTTCCAACAAGATAACATTTTCATACTGAGGATATTTATATAGTATTTCAATGTAATATGACAAAAACACGAAGCCAACACTGACAAAGTATTTTATTTAGATAGAAAAAAACCAGACATTTAAATTAAATATCTGGTTCAGGTAATTTAGCCATTTAATAAAAGATAAATCATAAAACGAAATACGGATTTTTTGCTAAAACCACTTCTGAAGTTTCGCCTTCAGTTTTTTTAGGTTCAAATTCATCATTGAATTCATTAATCATTTGAAATAAATTCTTCTCGATTGTACCGCAAATAGAGGTCATTGGCGTATCCGTCGGTTTGCTTTCAAAAGGATCTTGCAAATGAATTGCCATTTTTTCGATAAGAAAGAATGCTGCACCAATTGTTGTTACCAACGGAATTTGCAACCAACCTAATAATTGGGTTAATGCAAATGGCAAAAGAATAATGAAAAGGCAAAGTGTAAAACGAATGTATAAGCTATAAGTTGTTGGGAAAATAGTATTTTTAATCCTTTCACATTTACCCATATAATCACACAACCTGGTTAGTGTTTTGTCTATTTGAACTTGCTGATAGGTATTTATTTTTTCCTTTTCATACGCTTTCATCAAATCTTTTGAATGCAACATCAAAATGGCATTTGGCACATGTTTGTGTCTTTTTATATATTGAAAATCGGCATCACTCAGGATTTTTTTGACTGGTTTGTAAGGATCTTTATCTCTAAGAGATTGACTCAAACTATAACACCAAGCGACTTGTCTTTTTGCAAAATTTTCTTTGAAATCATTTGCCTCAACAGAGAAATCCGGGTCTTTGTAAAAAGTAATAACTTGTCTAATTAAAGATCTTGAATCGTTCACAATTGCCCCCCAAACGATACGAGCTTCCCACCAACGATCATAAGCCTGATTGGACTTGAAAGCCAATAACAACGAAATAATAGTACCTACAATGGTAGGAATCGCGATTGGAATATTGATAGCTTCATTGTCATAGTAATAATTAAACACCTCAAAAGTGACAGCATATAAGATTACTAGAAAAAGCTCAAACTTAATTTTCCCTAAAACGTATTTCAAAGGAATTTTCTTTTTTAATAGCATAGTTTCTTTTTAAAATTATAAGTAAATCTCTTTTGATAGTTAAGCTGTCTCTTCATATAAAGAGAGAATTGGCAAACCAAAATTTTCGTTGGTATTCGTTTTTTTATTTTTAAGTTTAATTTTTTTAGGCTTTCTGGTCTCAATTAAAAGATCAATTTTGTTCTTTTCAATGACTTCATTTAAAACCGATTCAAAATCTCCAGGAGCTTGATCTTTGAAAATTTTAGCCTGACTAACAATTTTGAAATCAAAATGTGACGGAATTAAGCCATGTAAATCTTCAATTTGTATAGTAGATTTATTTTGTTCTAAATACATTGCTTTGGATAAATCCTGTTCGTCTGAATTTGAGTTCAGGTACAGAATTGGGCATTTGCAATTATCTAAAATTTGAACAAATTGATTATGAATTCTTTTTTCAGAATTTCTAAAAGAAAGAGGAAGAAGCGTCAATTCAATATCCAGATGAGCGATTAAATTTTTCATCAACGGAGAGGAGATTCCATATTGATTATGGATTTTTAAATCGCAATTCTGAGAGATGATAGTTAATTCTCTGCAAAAATTTAATACATTTTTTTGTGAAAAAGTCATGTCACTTTTCACGCTTCTTAAGAAAGCTGCTGATGAATAAGTGTCTGGTATTTCGCTAACCAAAGCCAGGTAAATAGTACACTTTTTACCTTTGGATTGTTGAATGGCTACTCTAATAGCGCTGATAGTATCTAATTCTAAAGTCGAGGGTATTAATAAATTTTTCATATGTATCGTTTTAATTATACATACAAAATAAAGAGCTGAACATTAGAACGTTCTTGGATTAAAATTAGAATTTCCTAAGATTCAAGATTAGAATTTCTAATGTTGCTTTTTTCAAAGGTAATATTCACTACAGTTCCTTTTCCCGTTTCGGATTGAATTTGAAGTTCTCCATTATGCATCCTGATAATTTTCATAGCCAATGGCAATCCAAGACCATAACCGTTGTACTTAGAAGCTATTTTTCCTCTAAAGAAAGGCTCATACAAATAAGGAATATCTTCGGGTGGAATTCCGATACCTATATCAGTAATAGCAATTTTAATCTTAGATTTTTCGACACTTAGCGTTACAAATACTTCGTCATTATCAGAGTATTTTACCCCATTTGAAATAATATTATTCAAAGCCAATTCTAATAAAGGTCTGTTGCAAGGAATCATCAACAGTGTTTCGTCTTCGGGAATAGTTTTCAATTTGATATTCACCCGATTGTTTGGAAAAAGAGTATCTATCGAAGCTTTTACTTCTAAGAGTATTTCGTCCATTCGGGCAACATCCAACACTTGCTTGGTACCATCATAACCAGTTTGTGTTAATTTCAAAAGGCTTTCAGTCAAGTTTCCGAGTTTCGAAGCTTGCCTGTTGATGTTTTCCAGCGAATAAATATATTCTTCTTTTTCTCTTTCTTTTAAAAGTGTAATCTCCGTTTCGGCTATAATAGTTGTGATGGGCGTTTTTAATTCGTGCGAAGCATTATTGATAAAATTAGCTTGAATTTCGAATGAAGTCTCCAACCTGTCAAGCATGTCGTTGAAGGTTTTGGTAAGATCCGTAATTTCATCTTTTCCATCAGAATCCGCCAATCGATTATGAAGATTTGAAGCGCTAATTCGATGTACTTCTTTGGTAATTCTAGCGATAGGATTAATTACTCTTCCAGCCAAAAGGCGACCAAAAAAGTAAGCTAACACAACAAATCCAATACCTCCAAACAATAAAAATTGCAAGAGATAAATGGTGCTCTTCTCACCCCGACGATCTTTGGCAGTAACAATTACAATGTATTTTTGTCCAGATTCGTTAAAAATCTGACCATAATAATAACGGTAATTCTCTTGGATCCAGCCAGATCCTTTTTGCATTATGTTGGCATAGAATTCAGGCGGAAGATGCAAATCGGTGTTGTACTCAAAAGTGTTTTTGCTATTCACTTTTAAAACAAAATCCTTTTCATCAATAAGCTCTTCTAATCCGCCGTTTTTGAATTTTTGAAAATAATTTTTCTTCTCAGGATTTTTTTGATAATAGGTCGAAGAAGCAATCTTGGCTCTGTCCTGAAGTCTTTTTATGAAATAATATTCGTTGTTTTGTTTGAATAGAAAAAAAATAACCACGCACAAAAGCGAAGTGCTAAAACAGGAAAGTGCAACATAAGTGATCGTAATTTTTTTTCTAATTTGCATAAATTAAGACTTTATAACATATCCCAAACCTTTAATGGTATGGATTAATTTAGTTGAATATGGTTTGTCTATTTTGTTTCTTAAATAGTTGATATAGACATCAACCACATTCGTATTCATATCAAAATTAATATCCCAAACGTTATCTAAAATTTTTTCCCTGGACAAAATCATTTCGGCATTGTTAGCCAAATAATATAATAATTTAAATTCCTTGGCAGTTAACTGAATGGTTTCTCCGTTTCTTTTAACCGATTTTGCTCTGGTGTCAATTTCCAAATCATCAATTTGAATGAGACTATTTGGCCTGTGTTCCTGACTTGATCGTCTGGCCAAAGCTGAAATTCGGGCTTCCAACTCTGAAAACTTAAATGGTTTTGCTAAATAATCATCGGCTCCGGCATTGAGTCCGGTAACGATGTTCTCTGTCGTTCCTAAAGCTGTTAAAAGTAAAATTGGAACAAAATTTTTAGCTGCTCTTAACCTTCGACAGATCTCAATTCCATTAATATCTGGAAGCATAATATCTAAAATAACCACATCAAAATTGTGATTCAAGATCATTTCTAAAGCTGTTGTTCCGTCAAGAGCCACACTTACTTCATTGTTTTTTTCAGAAAGACCTTTTCGGATAATAGATAAAAGATTTGGTTCGTCTTCAACAATGAGTAGTTTCATAAATGATTTTTTTTCTTGCCCAAAAATAAATATTGTCTCCTTAAAATTCTACTAAATAACGACTTATCTGTCCTTTATTGTGAGAATCGTAATTTGAGTTGTATTTTTCTAAGTAATCAAATTATTTAAAGACAATTTTATGTCAAATTATAATAATGACACTATAAAGTTAAAATTTATCAAAGGCGTTCAAAAACTCATTTTCTTTTTATAAAAAACATAATTATTCATAATATTCAACTGTCTGAAACCGTTTTTATAGGGGACTTTAACACAAGTTTAAAACGTAAATATCTTAAAAACAATATTTTATTTTTAAATTTGATTAACTCAAGTCTTTAAAAAGATTTCTCTTCTCATTTTCTGAGTCTTTTTTTAAAATTCAGATAGAAATTAAAGCTTATATTTTGAATTAAAATTTGATAAAATGAGGTTTTCCCAGCTTTTAATTAATCATAATGTTTTTCACAAAACAAAAGATACTGATCAATCTTTTCAGTAATAAGAAAAAAGTAATAGGATAGAATATCTTTTTGCATTGCCAAATTACGTTTACCAATTGTATCATAAAAAAAATAGTAATTATGAGAGTAGCTGTTATACGAAAAAATGTAAAATTCTTACCCGATTCTAGCAGAGTTGTTGCTAGATATTTTATGAGTGGTGAACAGCGTACCAAAGAATTGATCAGTCGTATTTTAGTAATGAGTGACTATGATGTAAGCCTAACTTTGGAACAAATAAACAGAGAATTTGCAAGGCGGCATCGAAATCTTTCGACAATATTTCATAAGCACTTCGAAAATATTTTACCCATAATTTATGATATGAAAATCAATGTAGACGAATTGTCTCAAGAAAGAAAATGGCTCATCGGTTCGTATTTGACTATGGAATATTCTATTGAATCGGCAGCTTTTTTCAATCCTTCCATTATAGAAGATTTTGATCAATCAGGTTTAGAAAAAGGAGAAAAACGAGTAATTATTTCGTTTCGGGCCACGGGCGAAGGTCATGTTTCTTCAATTGTATTTCGAAGAGGTATTCTTGACATAGACAATAATCTTAGAATGATGCGAATTGGAGACAGCATTGAAAAGGCTGAAGTTTTGCATAAAATGATGTTTAGCAAAAAAAAGATTCTGTCCAAATTAGCCGAAATGCATACACTCGATATTTATTCTTCTATACTGAAAGATTTACCAGATTTATTTGAATATTCTGTATTTAAAGAAATGGTGGAAAGAGAATTAGAAAATCTGAATATTACAAAAGAAAAAAAAGAAGCCTACGAGGAAGTGCTTTGGTTACTGAATTCCTTTTATGACATACAATTCAAACATGATTCTGATATTTCTGAACGAGTAATTTTTCCAATATCCGACACCGAAAGTCGTGGAATCGAAGATGCTCGTTTTGTTCGTTTTGTTGATGACGATAATTCAGAAACTGTCATGGGAACTTATACCGCATATAATGGACACTCCATACTTTCAAAAATAATTACAACCGAAGATTTTTATACTTTTCGCGTAATGCCAATGCACGGCGAAGAGTCTCAAAGCAAAGGAATGGCTTTGTTTCCAAAAAAAATAAAAGGAAAATTTGCCATGTTGTCGAGAGTTGATGGCGTCAATAATTATTTGATGTATTCGTCTCGATTGAATCAGTGGAAAAATCCTCAAATTATTCAGAGACCAGAGAAACCTTGGGAATTTACCCAAATTGGAAATTGCGGATCTCCCTTATGGACAGAACAAGGCTGGCTTGTAATTACGCACGGAGTTGGAGCGATGAGACGATATTGTATTGGAGCTTCATTGTTTGATTTGGATGATCCCTCAATAGAAATAGGAAGACTTCCTGAGCCTTTACTCATTCCTTTGGAAGAAGAACGAGAAGGTTATGTGCCAAATGTGGTGTATTCCTGTGGTTCGATAATTCACAACAATAGTTTGATATTGCCTTATGCTGTATCTGATTATTCTTCGACTTATGCAGTTGTAGATATGACTGAATTGCTGGAAACATTACTGAACAGTAAAAAATAGCCCCCAAACGAATTGTACGGAGTATAGTTTTACTCATTCGATTATTCTAGTTCTAAGTAAACAATTCTTACCTTGCAGTTGTTTTATAAAGCAACAGTTAATACCAAACATAGAAACCAACTCAATATTTTTTTAAGGTTTCTTTAAAATGATTTTTTAAAATGACCGAAAAAGAAAAGATGCTTTTAGGCGAAATCTATTTTTCTAATGATAAACAATTAGTTGAAGAGCGTACAAGAGCCAAAAAATTACTCCACAAATTGAATGTTACCGAATATTTGATGAATGGCAGATCACGAGCAATTCTCCGTGAATTAATGCCAAATTCACATAAACGATTGTATATAGAGCCCCCTTTTCATTGTGATTATGGATACAATATTCATTCAGGAGAGAATGTTTATTTTAATGTCAATTGTGTTGTTTTAGACACTATGAAAGTGACTATTGGCAACAATGTTTTCTTTGCCCCTGGAGTTCATATTTATACAGCAACTCATCCTCTGAATGCTATCGAAAGGAGAACAGTCGAAAGTTCAAAACCAGTATCTATTGGCGATGATTGCTGGATTGGTGGTAATTCGGTAATTTGTCCGGGAGTTACAATTGGTAATGGCTGTGTAATTGGAGCCGGCTCGGTAGTGACCAAAGATATTCCTGAAAATTCTTTGGCAGTTGGTAATCCTGCCAAAGTAATTCGGAAATTGAATCAGGAGTAAACTATTTATTGAGGTAAAAACTCAATGCCCCTGATGGACATTTATTTATTGTATCGATAATTTTTTCTGTAGTTGAATTTTCGGGTGTAATCCACGGCTGTTCTTTTGGATGAAAAACATCTGGATTGTTTTTTACGCAATTGGCAGAATGAATGCATTTTCCAGATTGCCATACAATGGTTACTTCACCATTGGTATATTCTTTTTTGATGTTTTTTGCGTCCATGATTACATAGTTGTGTTGATTAATACTTTGTTGGTTAATATTTTAGAAACAGGACATTTATCAGCAATGATTAACAACCTGTTCTTGATGTCATCTTCAATTGTTGATGGAAAACTAATAGTACGATCAATAGTTGTTCTCAGTTCACCTTCAGTTTCTTGAGATATATTTAAAGAAATATTAATTTCTGGAATGTCCCAGCCTTTTCTGTCTATATACATTCGCAAAGTCGATAAAGTACAACCTGCCAACGAAGCCAATAATGTCGAAAAAGGATCAGGTCCTAAATCATTTCCACCCACATTTTCAGGTTCATCCATTAGCAATTTACCATTGCGCCAGGAAATCGTACATAAATATTTCTGGGTTCCAATCGTTCCTGTAACGTCATTCTCTAATAGATTTTCCATAAAATAATTTCTTAATAATGATTATAAAACATCTCTGAATTCAGGTGTTTTGTCAAAAACTTTTTTAGCAAAAGGACAAAGCGGAATAATTTTGATGCCTTTTTCACGAGCAAATTCCACTGCTTTAGCTACCATTTTTTTACCAAAACCTTTTCCGTTATTTCCTTCGTTTACTTCGGTGTGATCTATAATGATTTTATTAGGCCCAGCAAATACAAAAGTCATTTTTGCTTCTGTCTTTCCATTAACGTCTATGTGGAAAAAACCGTTTTTATCGTTTACTTCTAATTGTACTTCTTCGTTCATTTTTTTTGAGTTGCTAAGTTACTGAGATACTAAGTTTCTAAGTTTTTTTTAAGCTTTTGAAAGTCTAAGTTTCTAAATCTGCTTTTAACTTAGCGACTTAGAAACTTAGAGACTCAAGAACTTTATTGCCCCATTGGGATTTCCATTAATAAAAACTTAGCATTTGTGGATGCTTTGATATCCAATGTTTTGAAATCTGTGATTCCTAAACCATCACGGGTTTGTAATTCTTGCCCGTCAATAGTTATCGTTCCAGAAATTACAAATGCATAAAGACCGTTTCCTTCTTTTTTCAATTCGTATTTCTTTTCAAATCCAGCATCAAAATCAGCCAAATGAAACCAAGCATCTTGATAAATCCAAACTCCCGCATCATCAGGATTTGGAGATAATATTTGAGCAAAATTATTTTTTTGTTCAGTAGTATCTAAAGTAATTTGTTGGTAACGAGGCTCTACATTTCTAACTTTTGGAAATAACCAAATTTGAAAAAGTTTAGTACGTTGATCTGCATTAGGATTAAATTCACTGTGTTGAATTCCTGTTCCAGCGCTCATTACCTGCACGTCACCAGTTTTGATAGTTTCTGCATTTCCCATACTGTCTTTATGAGCCAAATCTCCTTCCAATGGAATAGTAATAATTTCCATATTGTCGTGTGGATGCGTACCAAAACCCATTCCAGCTGCTACGGTGTCATCGTTTAAAACACGTAAAGCTCCAAACTGAACTCTATCTGGATTGTACCAACTTGCGAAGCTAAAGCTATGATAAGCATTTAACCATCCGTGATCTGCGTGTCCTCTTGTATCTGCTTTGTGTAAAACTGTAGTTGCCATGATATATAAATTTATTTGTTTTTTGTTATACAAATTTACTTCAGATGTAAACAAAAAGCACTTAATGTAGATTAAGAAAAAGTAGGGATTTCCAGATTCCAGATAGCAGTTTACAGAAAAAAGATTTCAGATTACTTTTTAAAATCTAAATCTGCAATCTTTTTTCTGCCACCTGCTCATTACTTTCTCAGCATCTTGCTTTTCATTTTACTAAAAAATTCAGGTGTTACTCCAAGATAGGAAGCTATTTGTTTTTGTGGTACACTATAAATTAGATTAGTGTATTTTTTACAAAATTTATCAAAGCGTTCTTCGGCGGTTAAACTCAAATTATCCATTAAACGTTGTTGGTGAGCAACTAATGAATTTTCTATTAAAATCCTGAAAAAGCGTTCGAGTTGAGGAATTTCCTGATATAAAATTTCTTGATTTTCTTTAGTCAAAACAATGACTTCGGCATCTTCTATAACCTGAATAAAAAGGTTTCCCGGTTTCTGCGAAAGATAACTGTACATATCACTTATCCACCAACCGCTGGTTGCAAAACTCAAAACATGTTCTACAATATTATCATTGATATTGAAACTTCTCAGTACGCCCGAATTTACAAAATAAGATTCCTTACAAACTTCTCCTGCATTGAGTAAAACTGTTTTGGCTTTGTAGTTTTTAGTTTCAGTTTTAGACAAAAAAAGTTCCTGTTGCTCTGGGGTTAGAGAAACGTGCTTCGAAATATTGTTTATAATTAGTGACATTATTCTTTTTTTTTAAGGTTGCCTCTGCAATATAACTATTTTAAAGTTTTGTTTATTATTAATGCTAATTGTTAATAGAGTTTACTTTTAAACAAGGCTATTGTTTCATATAACACAAGAGTGTTAATTTATTAATCTAATTATTATATTAACGTAAAATTATTACATTAGCATTAATTAGGTTAATAAACAAGAATTCTTATATAAAGAATGAATAATAGTTAATCCGTAATTTAATACATAAACAAGGGGTATTCGAAATGTCAGAAGCAAAAACAGGTACTGATAAACTATTAGTTATAGAGCTTATTGAGGGCAATGAAAAAGCCTTCAGTGAGCTATTTAATATATATTGCAATGATGTTTATGCCTATAGTTTAAGTATGCTTAAGAATCAAGTCCTTGCTGAAGAAATAGTTCAAGATGTTTTTTTAAATATCTGGCTGCATAGAGATCGACTTAATCCTGATTTATCCTTCAAATCCTATGTATTTACCATCACACGTAACTTAACATTTAACTTAATTAGTAAAGTAGCCAATAGTCATAAGCTTAAAGAAGAAGTATTTTACGTAAGTCAAAAGTCCTATAGTCCAATTGAGGACATCATTGCAGAAGCCGATTATAATGTCATAAAGAATAAGGCTATTGAACAATTACCTCCTAAACGTAGAATTATTTTTGAAATGTCCCGCAATGAAGAAATGAGTTACGAGGAGATAAGCAGAGAATTAAATATTTCTATAAGTACCGTAAAAGGTCAAATGAGTAAAGCCTTAGCAGATATTAGAGTTTTTTTACAAACTCATGGCGATGTTACACTACTAATAACCTTTCTTTCTTCGCGTTGGCTTGAATAATAATTTCTTTTAGAAAGAAAGGTGTAAGCAATTATTCCAGAGACTTAAAAGATATAATAACACTTGAAACAATGAAAAAAATATTTTCAGCTTTATTTTTGATTGTATTGTGCTACAGTGCTTTTGGACAATCATTGCCGCTTCCAACAGAAAAATTGGCGAAATTATATCCAACAAAAATGATAGTATCTCGTTACCATAACGATTGGACGCAAAAATATTACCCAAAACGTATTCAAGAGTTTAAAAAGGAACCGTTGGAGTTTGGAGAAATTGTATTTATTGGCAATAGCATTACAGAAGGAGGTCACGATTGGAGTGCAAGGTTTGGGTTAGCCCATATTCGTAACCGTGGAATTGCCGGAGATGTTACCGATGGTGTATTGAAACGTTTAGATGAAATTATTTATTTCAAACCCAAAGCTGTATTTATCCTGATTGGAATTAATGACCTGTTTAACTTTCATCACAAAGAAGATAATCCTGCTTTAAAGTATGATAAGATTGTTTCATCACCCGAATATATAGCGAAAAACATATTGAAAATTGCAAAAACAATTCACCGTAAATCACCAACAACAAAGATTTATGTGCGTACACTTTTACCCAGTCGAAGGATATATCTAAAAGAGGATATTCTTGCGGTAAATAAAATAATTAAAAAAAATGAGGCTAAAGGCTATTATGAGATTATTGATTTATATACTGAATTTGTAGATACAAACGGTGAATTACCAAAGGAATTGACCAAAGATGGCGTTCATTTAAATGACAAAGGGTATGACAAGTGGGCTAACTTTGAGAAACCCATAATTGAAAGATTGTATAAAGATTTATAATAACAGTTTTACCCGTTTTGCTTATTTTTTGCTTTTTACTAATTTTTTTTCAAAAAAAATAATACCCCAGTAGTACTTATTCATTTCTCAGCTGTATTATATACAAGAACGTATATTATGCAACACGAAACCCTTATCCAAAGTTTATTAAAAAAATTCATTCTGAATCAATGCTCCAAAGAAGAGATTGATGAAGTTGTACAGTATATCCAAGGATTAACGGATTCAACGGAACTCCCAACTGTTGAAGAAGTATTAGCAATTCTGGATGAAAAACCAAGAATGAGTGAGCTTAGCGCTATTCGAATTCGCAATAAAATACTAGCGAGTCCTCAAAAAGAACAACAGCCATCGTTAAAAAGGAAATTCCATTATATGAGATATGCGGCTGCTGCAGTTTTCATAGGTGTTTTAGCTACAGCTTATTTTTTTAAGGATATTATTCTTAATGAGCCGATTCAAGCTACACCAGCAATAGTAAAACAAGACATCAATGTTCTTGAATCAGGTTCTAATACGGCAACTCTTACTCTGGCAAACGGAACACAAGTAGCTCTAGTAAATGGGACTTCATTGAAAACACAAAATGCCAAAAGTAATGGAGAGGAAATTGTTTATGATGCTAAAGAAAGAAATACAACTGAAGTGGTCTATAATTATTTGACAATTCCAAGAGGAGGCAAATTCTTTATTAAACTATCCGATGGTACTCAAGTGTGGTTAAATTCTGAAACCAAATTAAAATTTCCAGTAGCATTTATTGAAGGACAAACCAGACAAGTAGAATTGGTGTATGGAGAGGCTTATTTTGCCGTATCACCTAGTACAGCACATAAAGGAGCTCATTTCGAAGTGCTTAGTAATAAACAAAAAGTAAATGTTATTGGCACAGAATTTAACATCAAAGCTTATAAAGATGAAACGAATATTTATACAACCTTAGTTGAAGGCAAGGTCGATGTAAATATTGAAAATAGAAATCAAAGATTAGTACCAAATCAACAATTAAATTTAAACCTCAAGACGAACAGTTCATTTATAAAAAAGGTAGATGTTTATAATGAAATATCATGGAAAGAAGGGGTTTTTAGTTTCGAACAAATAACACTCAAGGACATGATGAAAGTGTTATCTCGTTGGTATGATGTTGATTTTGTATTCAAAAATAAAGCAATCGAAAACGAAGTTTTTGATGGGGTTTTAAGGAAAAATCAAAGCCTAGATGAAATCTTAAGAAGTATTAAAAATTTTAAAATTATAAAAAACTATGAAATAAAAAATAAAGAAGTAATCCTGGAATGAAACCGAGAGGTAAGTATAACATTAGCTGTGAAACTTACATTATCAAAGCTATTTTTATTAACTAAATTAAACCAAAATTCATGAAAATTAAAGATCTTACTGTCTTTGTTCTTGTTAGAGAAAGGCTAATTAAAAGTGTTATGAGAGCATTTATTTTTTTATGGTGTACCAATGCTTTTTGTCTCAGTTCAGACAATGCATTTGCACAAGTTAATGTGTTCATTGAAAAAAATCAATCCGCAACAATTTATCAAGTTTTCAAAATTATAAAAGAGCAGACTGATTTAAATTTTGTTTATCCTAGAAAAATTTTTAAAGACATTCCAGTTGTTGAATTAAAAAAAGGGACAATCTCAGTATCTAAATTATTAGGCCAATGCCTTTCAGGTAATAATCTTGATTTTGAGCTAACGAATGATAATACGATTTTAATCAAGGAAAAGACTGCAACTGTAAATAACAAAGTACTACAGAAAGCAATAAAAGGGAAAATTACTGATGCGTCTGGACTGCCTATACCAGGTGTAAATATTGTTGAAAAAGGAACCAATAATGGTGTTCAAAGTGATTTAGATGGTAATTTCTCATTATTATTAAAAAATGAAAAAGCAATATTGGTAATTACTTATGTTGGTTTTAAAACAAAAGAAGTTTCATTAAACGGACAAGATAATCTTTCGATTGTATTAGAAGAAGACTCCGCTAAACTTGACGAAGTGGTGGTTGTAGGGTACGGTTCCGTAAAGAAAAAAGACTTGACAGGGTCAGTGGTTTCCGTTGGTTCAGAAAAATTAGAAGGCAGATCGAATGCTAATGCGCTCCAATCTCTTGCAGGACAAGCCTCAGGTGTACAAATTATACAGTCTCAGGGTGCTCCTGGTCTTGCGCCTACAATAAAAATTCGAGGAGCTTCTTCTATAAATGCAGGTACTACACCTCTTTATGTCATAGATGGCATTCCGTTAGAAGACAATACAACAAATTCAACGGATACTGGGATTAGTTCGGCTGGCAATTTGAGTTTTAATCGAAATCCATTGAACTCTATTAATCCTAATGATATTGAATCAATCGATATATTAAAAGATGCATCTTCTGCAGCTATTTATGGTTCTAGGGGAGCAAATGGTGTTGTTATCATTACTACCAAACAAGGTAAAGCAGGAAAAACTAAAATCAGCGCTATTTTTGAATCAGGTTTTTCGCAAGTTAAACGTGAAACGGAAATGATGAATTCCTCAGAATTCATTGCTTACAACACAGCGGCAAGAAATAATTCATGGGCGACAATTGTTGCTGCAAATCCATCAGCTGTAAGAGGAATGAATGTGACTGTTCCTGTAGAATTCTCTGATCCAGCATGGATTGCCCGTATAGGAAATGGGACGGATTGGCAAGATGTCGCATTAAGAACCGGATATAATAGCAATTATCAATTGTCGGCTTCTGGTGGTAACGAGAAAACGCAATTTATGGTATCATTAGGGTATGTAAGTTCCGAAGGTGTTGTGGATAGTAATACTTATGACAGACTAAATATAAGATCAAACCTCAAACACAAGTTTAATGATAAAGTCCGTATGGGAATAAATATTGGACTTAGCCGTGCAAAAGAAGCTCCTTATGGAACAGGAGGAAAAAGTGATGTGGTAAGCTTGGCATTACAAAGTGATCCATTTTTCCCTTTGTATGTAGAAACAGGAAGCCTTGGTTTTAAAGACCCTAATTCAATTTGGAACACGTTTGCTAAATATGGTTTCCAACTTTGGCACCCTTATGCATTGACAAGGGAAGCAATTACTAAGAAAACGATGGATGTATCTACTGTATCTTCTTTCTTAGAATGGGATATTATTAAAGGCTTAACTGTAAAAACTTCTGCAAGTTCTAATATTGAAAATACAGTTCACAATTTTTATTGGAATGAAGGTCAAAACTGGGGATATTCCGGATGGGTACCTGCTCAAGCTGATTTCAAAACATTACAATCCAATAACTGGATTTCAGAAACTACTGTGAATTACAATAAAACATTTAATGGTAGTCACAATTTAAATATATTGGGCGGTTTTTCTGCTCAAGAGCAACGCACTGATAATAGTACTATGACAGCGGGTAGTTTTCCTAATGATTTAGTACACACTTTGAATGCAGGTGTTGTAAATTCAGGTAGTACTTTTTCAGAAGAGTGGTCGTTAATTTCTTATTTGGCTCGTGCCAATTATTCTTACAAGGATAAATATCTAGTGACTGCGGCAATTCGTGCTGATGGTTCTTCTCGTTTTGGAGCCAATAATAAATGGGGCTATTTCCCATCGGGATCGATTGCCTGGCGTATTTCTGAGGAATCTTTCCTTAAAGATGTTTCTTGGATAAATAACTTGAAAGCCAGATTGAGTTATGGAGAAACTGGTAACAATCAGATTCCAAACTATGGGTCAATTGGAATATTGGGATATAGCCCATATGTAAGCTCAGGTACTGTGAAACAAGGTATTTACACTTCAACCTTTGCAGATAAAAATTTGAAATGGGAAAAAACGGCTCAAACTAATTTTGGAATTGATTTTAGCGTTTTTGATGGACGTGTGAAATTTACAGGTGATATTTATTATTCTAAAACGAAAGATTTATTACTAAATGTACCTATTCCTATTGTTTCCGGATTTACTTCTACTTTGACGAACATTGGAGAGCTAGAAAACAGAGGGTATGAAGTAAGTATTGGCACACGAAATATCGATACTAAATTCAAATGGAATACCGACTTTAATATTTTTGGTAACCGTAATAAGGTAGTAAAATTGGGTGTAAATGATGCTCCAATCGATATTAATGTTAGCAGTATGACTTCTCGTACAGCGGTAGGAAAACCAATAGGGATGTATTATGGTTATATCGTTGATGGGGTGATTATGTCACAAGCTGAGTTAAACAGCAAAGCATATCCTGTATGGCCAGGCAGTGAGGCTGGTGACCCAAGAGTTAGAGATGTTAATAATGATGGTAAAATTGATTCTAATGACCGTACCTATCTGGGTAATTATCAGCCTAATTTCCAATGGGGACTAACAAATACTTTCTCCTACTCTGGATTTGAGCTTTCAGTTTTGTTGCGCGGTTCACAAGGAGGAGAAATTCTGAATCACAATGCTAGATACCTTAAATCAGGTGTAGGGGGAGGAAACAGAAATATGTATTCGGTAGTAAATAACTACTGGAAATCAGATGCCGAACCTGGTAATGGAATGATTCCTAAACCACGTATGTTGCCAACTACAGTTCATGATTTTGGTTCAAGCTATTGGGTTGAAGATGGATCATTTGTTCGTATTCAAAATATACGTTTAGGATATAATTTACCGGAAGAATTAGTTAAAAAAATTAGTATAACTAACATAAAGTTATATGTAAACATGGAAAACGTATATGTATTCTCTGATTATTTAGGTTATGATCCAGAAGGTAGTACCTATCAATCTGGTTCAATGGTAGGTTTTGATTATGGGGCTTATCCTAACCCTTTTACAGCCACTTTTGGGATCAACGTTAGTTTCTAAAATCTAGATGAATCACTTAAAACTTAAGAAAATGAAAAAAATAACCTATATCATACTTTTTTGCAACTTGTTCCTAGCGGGATGTAGTTCTGATTTTTTAGATAAAGCACCTATTTCAAATGCTAATGAAGAGAATTTTTATAATTCTCAAGAGGATATTGAAACGGCTATGTGGTCTGCTTATAATTCGCTTTATACCTTATATGGTCCAGAAAGTTTACCGTCTTTCTATGGCGAGTTAATGTCTGATAACGCATATAGTGATAATGCTGCCGGGAGAATTCAAGACTATGAAAGTTTTGAATTACACACGATGAAAGTCGATAATGAGTTAGTACTTAATTTCTGGAATAATTACTACAAAGCGATCTATATTGTAAATAATGTTATTACCCACGCCGAAAAACTAGATTTTGCCAGTCGCGACGCCTTAATAGGAGAAGCTAAATTTTTACGTGCTTTATACTATTTTGATATGGTTCGCGCTTGGGGAGATGTACCATTAGTTACTGCGCCGCTCAGTATTGCTGAGGCTTATGCAAAAGGACGTACACCAAAGGATCAAGTTTATGCTCAAATTATTAACGATCTTGATTATGCTGCAGCCAAATTACCAACAAAAAAAAGCCAACGTTTTGTAGGTGCTGCAAGTCAGGAAGCGGCCAATACTTTACTTGGAAAAGTTTATCTGACTACAGGTAATAAAACAAAAGCTGCTGAAACGCTATTGAAAGTTTATGGTAAATTCAGTCTAGTGCCTTATGCCGATTTATGGAATTTAACTAAGAAAAATGGTGCATCATCAATTTTTGAAATTCAATATAAAGGAGGTGTATCCAATCCATACAGTTTATATTGGGCTATGTTTACACCTGTTGATAATCGCGTGGTTACAGCTTGGGGAGGTGGATTTAATCAAATTACCAATGATTTATGGAATGCTTATGAAACGGGTGATCCAAGAAGAGATATCTCTATTCAAAATGGGTATCAAACTGCTAGTGGCTCAACCGTAAACGTAAAGTTCTCAATTAAGTGGAAAGATAAGAGTGCTCCCGTTACAGGTTTAAGAGAAGCTGCAGATAATAATTTTATCATTCTTCGATATGCTGATGTCCTTTTAATGTTAACAGAAGCAACTTCTGATCCGAAATACATGAATGAAGTTCGTGCTAGTGTTAACCTACCAGCTTATGGGACTGTGGGATATCCAACAATATACAATACGGTAGCACTTGCTTTAGAACATGAAAGTCAAGTTGAATTTGCGTCTGAGTTTCATCGTTGGTTTGATTTAATAAGAACTGGAAGAGCAATTCCAGTAATTAAAAGCTGTAATAAAAATATTACCCTTACTGAAGATCAATTATTATTGCCTATTCCGTTTTTAGTAATCAACCAAAATCCAAATGTAATTACCCAAAATCAGGCATATAAATAAAAAAAATATTGGTTAGGTTTTAGTTTTGTTTAGTGCGGACCGCTTCTTTGTCGAACAGACAAGTTAGCGGTCTTTTTTGCTTTAATCCAAAGTTTACTGTTTGTCTGGAAGTAGCATAAAAGAGGTCACTTTAAAACGATTGTTTACAATAGTCCCTACAACTTTAGCTTTTCGAATAGCTTCACAAAAACCGTCTTTAGCATGTGCATCGCCGTAATCGTCGATTTTGATTCCATCAGCAAAATATGACTTTCCGTCTATTCGTATAGCCAGATCACAACTTTTCCCTTTCATCCCAAATTGACATTGCCCACAGGAAACTTCGACAATTTGAGGCTTTGGACTTTCCTTTTTTTCTTGAGCACTAGACACTAATGCTATGAATAGTAATAAAATAGAAAATAGCTTTTTCATTTTGAGTAAAATTTAAGAAGCCCTAAGGTAAGCATTTTGCTTTACTCCATAATTCTAATTAGAATAGTTTTTGAACATATAAAGCCATAATAATCTCGACAATCGAATATTAAAGGAAGCCATCAATATAATAACAAAAGCAATAATGGCAATAATTCTTAAATCAAATAATTCTGTAAAAAACTGTTGAGCAATCAAATAAGTCACGATTCCTTGTCCTACCGTTAAACCATAATTTACATACATAGCCCCAAAGAAATACCCTGGCTCTTTTTCAAATTTCGATTTACAATGCGGACAATATGGATTCATTTTTGGAAATCCAACATTTAAGAATATGTTTTTTTCATCAAAAACTTTTCCTTCAAGGCAATGTGGACAGTCATTATTTAGGATGTGAGTAAGTGTGTGTGACATGTTTTTATTTTTTATCAAAGGTATTTCTAATTCGTGTCATGAATGTTTTATATATTCGCTAATTATAGCACAAAAAAGACATTTGGCAATTATGAAAAACTATCCTATTTATTCCATACAACGTTTCAACTGCAACACGGTGAATAGCGATTTTTACATCAATAGTTTCAAAAATCATTTAGCCAATCATAATTTTATCGAAGAGCCCCACAGACATAATTCCTATGCATTAGTACTTTTTACCCATGGAACAGGAACACACGATATTGATTTTGACACTTTCCATATTCAAGCCGGAAGTGCTTTTTTTATGCAGCCGGGACAAATACACAATTGGAACTTATCTGATGACATTGATGGTTTTGTTGTTTTCTATTCTCAGGAAATGTATAATCTTTATTTTCGTCAAAAGACAATTGATGGGTATCCGTTTTATTATACATTAGGAAATTCTCCTGAAATGATTTTTAATTCTGAAGAAACAAAAATGATCGCATTTAGTTTTTACAATATGCTTGAAGAATATCGAGGGAATAAAGCAATGAAAGAGGATAAAATCATAAACTTACTGGATAATATTCACATTGAAATAGCACGGAAGTACAATGAAAACCATGTTTTGGAAACACATTCCTATAATGTAAAAATAAAAGATTTCGATTCGATTTTAGAAACCTATTTTTGGACTGAAAAAACACCATCTTTTTATGCATCGCAACTTCACATTACTTTGAAACATTTGAATAGAATATGCAATGAAATCTTAAAGAAAACCACCACTCAGGTGATAACCGACAGGGTTATTCTGGAAGCTAAAAGAATGTTGATGAATAAAAAAAGAACAGTCAACGAAATAGCAACTGCATTGGGTTTCGACGACTATTCTTATTTTGTGAGGTTGTTTAAAAAACACTCTGGAATGACTCCGACAGCGTTTAGGGGGTCTAAAACTATTTAAGTTTAGTGATTGTTAAGATTGTACTTTCACTAATTGTGCAGTTATTTTTGCTCTTTCAGCCACTTCTTCGATTGGAGTGACCAATGAATCATTACTTAACACTACTCCCATTCGGCGATAAGGTCTTGAAGTAGGTTTACCAAAAATCCTGAAATCGGTTTTAGGTAGTGCTGCTACTTTTTCGATTCCACTAAAACTAGGATTTGTAGAATCTTCCGAAGCTAGAATTACAGCACTTGCCCCTGCCTTTTCGAGCGTGATTTCAAAAATTGGCAAACTCAAAATAGCTCGAAGATGCAGTTCAAATTCATTAAAATTTTGAGTGCCTGCCAAAGTTACCATTCCAGTGTCATGCGGACGAGGAGACAATTCAGAAAAATACACCCCATCATCAGCAAGGAAAAACTCAACACCAAAAAGGCCTGCGCCACCTAAAGCTTCAGTTACTTTTTCAGCCATGTCTTGCGCTTCAAACAAATCTTTATCAGAAACTCTTGCAGGTTGCCAACTTTCCTGATAATCGCCACGCTCTTGTCTGTGACCAATTGGAGCACAAAAAAGCGTTGGATTATTATTTTGTGTAATGGTCAAAAGGGTAATCTCTGAATTGAATTTAACAAAAGCTTCTACAATAACTTCAATCACATCACCACGAGAACCCGCAACCGCGTATTCCCAAGCTTTTAAAATATCTTCCTGATTTTTTATAGTAGATTGTCCTTTTCCCGAAGAAGACATTAACGGTTTTACCACACAGGGAATGCCAACTTCCTAAACGGCTTTTTGCAATTCCTCTGCCGAAGTAGCGTATTGATATTTAGCTGTTTTTAATCCTAATTCTTTAGCTGCCAAATCACGAATAGCTTTACGATTCATGGTGAAATTAGCCGCTTTCGCTGAAGGCACTACTGTGATTCCTTGCTTTTCGTAATCGTAAAAACGCTCTGTACGAATGGCTTCAATTTCGGGAACGATAAAGTCTGGTTGATGTTTGGCAACAATACGGTCAAGAGCTTCTCCATCAAGCATATTGATGACTTCAAAACCTTGAGAAACCTGCATCGCAGGGGCATTTTCGTAACTATCAACAGCAATTATGGTTTGTCCAATTCTTTGTGCGGCAATGGCAAATTCTTTTCCTAATTCTCCTGAGCCTAGAAGTAGTATTTTCATGTATTAATAATATTTAGATTTTCATCCAGATATAGTTCTGATACGAATTTTGAAAGAAATCCTTTTGAAATATATTTTTATCTATTTTTTAAAAGTAAAGATAAAAAACAGACTCTATTCCCTCCTGATTTATCTAATTTAAAAAGCTAATTTCAAATGAAAATTTCGTTGATTTAGATTTTTCTATAATAAAAAAAGCTCAAAAACAGATGTCTTTGAGCTTTACAGTATTCAACTTGATTGAAGATAACTAAGAAGCTATTTCCAAACGTTTCAATAAATTTTTATTCAATGTTTCTTTCGCGTATTCCATATCAATTTCTAATTTTTTATCATCAGAACTTGGCAATTCATACATGGCATCTGTTAAGATTGCTTCACACAATGAACGCAATCCACGAGCACCCAATTTGTATTCTAAAGCTTTTTCAACAATAAAATCCAAAGCTTCATCAGTAATGCTAAATTCAACTTCGTCCATCAAAAACAACTTTTGATATTGTTTGATTAAAGCATTTTTCGGTTGTGTCAAGATGGCTCTTAAAGTTTCTCTATCCAATGGATCCATATGAGTCAAAACTGGCAAACGACCAATGATTTCAGGAATCAATCCAAAATCTTTAATATCTTTAGGAATGATGTATTGCAACAAATTATCTTTGTCTATATTATCCACATTTTTAGAAGTCGAATAACCAACAGCCTGACGGTTCAAACGTTTTGAAATAATACGCTCTACTCCATCAAAAGCTCCACCGGCAATAAACAAAATGTTTTGTGTGTTTACCTCAACAAATTTCTGGTCTGGATGTTTACGACCTCCTTTTGGTGGCACATTAACAACAGTTCCTTCCAATAATTTCAATAAAGCTTGTTGTACTCCTTCTCCAGAAACATCACGGGTGATTGAAGGGTTATCACTCTTACGGGCAATTTTATCAATCTCGTCAATGAAAACAATTCCTCTTTCGGCTTTGGTTACATCATAATCGGCTGCTTGTAAAAGACGAGTCAAAATACTCTCCACATCTTCCCCAACATAACCTGCTTCGGTAAGTACAGTTGCATCAACAATTGCTAAAGGCACATCAAGCATTTTGGCAATGGTTTTGGCAACCAAAGTTTTACCTGTACCAGTTTGCCCAACCATAATGATGTTACTTTTTTCAATCTCTACTTCATCGTCCAATTGCTGTTGCATCAAACGTTTGTAATGATTGTAAACCGCAACAGACATCACTTTCTTAGTTTGTTCTTGTCCGATAACATATTGATCCAGAAAAGCTCTGATTTCTTTTGGTTTCTTTAAAATTAAATCCCCAACTAACTTAGAACCTCTGTTTGTTTTTAATTCTTCCAGAACAATTCCATGCGCCTGCTCGATACATTTATCACAAATGTGAGCATCGATTCCAGCAATCAATAAATTGGTTTCCGGTTTCTTTCTTCCACAGAAAGAACATTGTAATACTTGTTTTGCCATTTTCACTTAGTTGCTAAGCTTCTAAGTTTCTAAGCTTCTGAGGAGTCATAAAAACCTCTCATAGCTCAGAAACTTATAACTTTTCATTTTTATCTATTTTAAGATTTCAAAATCACAATTTAAGCACTTAGAAACTTAGCGCTTAGGACTTAGAAACTTAAAAAATTTATCCTCTTCTCAATACCTCATCAATCATTCCGTACTCTTTGGCTTCGTCAGCAATCATCCAGTAATCACGTTCGCTGTCTTTGTGTACTTTGTCAAAAGTTTGACCTGAGTGTTGTGAAATGATTTGGTATAATTCATCTTTCAATTTCAACATTTCGCGTAAGTTGATTTCCATATCGGTAGCAACACCTTGTGCTCCTCCTGATGGTTGGTGAATCATTACACGTGAATGTGGCAATGCCGAACGTTTTCCTGCAGCACCTGCACACAAAAGAACTGCTCCCATAGAAGCAGCCATTCCAGTACAAATTGTTGCTACATCTGGCTTGATATATTGCATGGTATCGTAAATTCCCAAACCAGCATAAACACTTCCTCCAGGTGAATTCAAATAAATCTGAATGTCTTTTGAAGCATCAGCGCTTTCTAAGAATAATAATTGTGCTTGAACAATATTTGCAATTTGATCATCGATTCCTGTTCCTAGGAAAATGATTCTGTCCATCATTAATCTTGAAAAAACATCCAATTGAGAAATATTCAGCTGACGCTCTTCAATTATATAAGGGGTCATTCCTTTTGGATTCATTGCTGCTACTATTTTATCATAGTACATTGCATTTACTCCTTGACCTTTAATCGCAAATTTTTTGAATTCTTTTCCGTAGTCCATATTATAAAATAGTTTAAGGTTTAAAAGTTTAAAGTTTGAAAGTTATTACAAAGACCATACCTCATTTACAAATGATGTCAATATGTCTTATTTCATTCAAACAAAAGAGCGCCAAAAAAAATTTCTGACGCTCAAATATAACTATTTTTATTCAGTTTTTAGTGTATAGCCATTGGCTTTCGCCTATTTTACTACTCACTAATTACTTATTCTCCGTATGAAGCTGCGATAAATTCTTCGTAAGTTACTTCCTTAGTAGTTGGGTTTGCTTTTTCTTTAAATAAATCCAATAATTTAGCAGCAACCACTTGGTCAGAAAGTCTTTTTACTTCTTCTTGGTTAGATAAAACTCTAGCCACAATTCCTTGAACTTCTTCATCAGTTGGATTTGTTTGTCCAAATTGAGCCATTTGTTGTTTGATTGCATTTGTTGTAAACGCTTTCAAATCTTCAAAAGTGATTTGGATATTGCTTGTAGCCATTGCTTTTCCTTCGATCAATTGGAAACGCAAACCTCTTTCAGATCTAGCGTATTCTACGATTGCTTCTTCTGGAGTCAATTGTTTTTCTCCAACAGTTTGCAACCATTTGATTAAGAATTCAGATGGCAAATCGAATTTTGTATTTTCAATCAAGAAATCCTGAACATCGGCTAATAATTTTTGATCTGCTTGTTGAGCAAATTGAGATTCAGCATCTTCTTTGATTTTTGCTTTCAATTCATCCAAAGAAGCTACTTTTCCTTCTCCGAATAATTTGTCGAATAATTCTTGATTCAATTCAGCTGGCTCAGAAACATTGATAGCGTTGATTGTGAAATCAACATCAACAGCTAAAGTATGAACCACATCGTGACCAACTTTCAAGTAATCCATCAATTGGTGATCGTCTTGGAATAAACCTTGAGTATTTACAGTTACTACATCTCCAACTTCTTTTCCGATGAACAAATCAGCTGTAGCTTTATCTTTAAATACGTCTAAAGAAAAAGTAGTTTTGTTGTCAATTCCGTTTTCAGCATTTACAAAAGTTCCAGTTACATCAGCATCAGCAGTTACTTTTTCAACTGGATTTGCGTTACCAAATTGTTTTTGGATACGTGCTACCTGACCGTCGATTAATTTATCATCAGCAGTAACTACATATTTTACGATATCATTTTTTGCTTCTAAGTCAATTTCGAAAGCAGGGACCAATCCAATTTCGAATTCGAAAGTTAACTCTTCAGCATTCCAATCTAAGTTTTCGTTTACTTTAGGAAGTGGAGTTCCCAAAAGGTGTAATCTTTCAGACTGAATATAACGCTCCAATGCTAAATCAACAACTTTCTTAACTTCTTCTTTCTTGATTTCTTTACCATATTGTTTTTCAACAAGATCTTTAGGCACAGCTCCTTTTCTAAATCCTTTAACTTGAGCCAAAGGCATTTTTTCATTGATTCTTTTCGCTACCTGTCCTTTGTAATCCATGTGAACAACTGTCATTACAATCGTTTCAGTCACAGCGTCTATTGCTACTCTTTTGATATCCATCTTCTTCTTTATTTTACATTATAAAATTGGGTCGCAAAATTATGAAATTTTTGCAACCCAAACAAGTATTTTAAGAATTTGAATTTCAGAGGGATTTGTTGGTGTTTTAGTCGTTTGAGCGTACTCCTGCGCAAAAACTATGAGGCAAGCTTTCCGCTGCATGTCCGCCACCGGTTCCACTATCGCTTCAAACGAAGTTCACTGAATACAATAAAGAATAAAAACTAATGAAGTAATCCTTCACGCGACTTCGGGATAACACAATGACTTTCACTATTTTTTACTCGTCAACACTTGTATTTCATCACCAACAGACACCAAGCCTATCCCAAGCCCAATCACATTTTGACCAAACAACACTTTGTTTCCAAAGTTTCTATATTTAGCTAATGTTTTCAATGGATCTTTACCTGAAACGATTCCTTTTTCCTGATCAACAGTAGTCATTACACAACGATCACAAGGTTTTACTCCAACAAAAGAAAGATTTCCAATTCTGAAATTTCTCCAAGAGTCTTCTTCAAAAGCCTCTCCATTGGTAAAAACAAAATTAGGCCTGAATCGATTCATAGGAACTTTTACTTCCATGCGATTATTCAAATCATCTAATGAACTTTGTCCAATAATCAAAAACGGATACGCATCCGCAAACGAAGTAATTTCCTCTCCTGAAATAGCATAATCCGGATCTACTTTTCGCTCACTTTCATCCGGCATATAAACCAGCCGGGCAGAAAAGCCTAATAGTTTTGTAAACCAATTTGAGACCTCCGAACTTACCTCAAAAGTATCAATAGTATCTTCCCAAACAGTTACTTTAATTAAATATTTTGCAACAGGCTGGAGCGGAATAACGATAGATTCTAAAAGTCTTCTATGGGTGATTTTCAAATTATTCCCTTCAATTTCAGGCTTAAAAAGTGCTAATTCAGGATGCTCCCTTTGTGATAAAAAACGATTATCATCATCTACCAATAACCATCTCCTATCCAACTCTAAACCACGATCAGTTACCTGAGATTGCTGCAATGAAATTCCACCCAATGATTTTATCGGATAAATCCAAATTTCAGAAAGTTTCAACATAATTTTATTTTTTTATCAAAGCTACAAATTATAAGCTTTTTCATTTCAATTGAAAACATACAACACCTCAATTAAAAAATACTTTTAAGAAAGGAAGATTCTACCTTATTTTCCTTCACATCTCTATCAGGTAATATAGATCGACAACTATCTCCTTTTATTTCTGGATTCCAATCTCCTTCCAATTTAATTGCAGTTGTTGAGTTAGCCGAAAATATTTTTTCTTTAGTATATTCTAAAGATTCAGTATCATTAAGTTGATGTGTCCATGATAGACGACTTGTAGACTTGAAACCTAATCCAAAACAATTGTATTCGGCATAATAGGCGGTTTGCCAATTGTCAAATCCGTTTTTAGCAGCGTCTTTTGTCCAAACGGCCCAGCCATCAGCTTTGATTTGTGGCCCTTCATACGAATTCAAAAATACAACACGAGCTCCCGCTCCCCAAGGTCTTCCGAGCGATACACTAGAAACAGCCTCTCCAGCATATTTTATAATAACACAATCTTTGAAAACAAAACCGTATTTATTTTTCCCAACATTTTGATTACTGGCAGTTATATGAGAATCTTTTCTAACACGAATCAAACAATTTTCGAACAAAGCGATACCTGCACCAAAAATGAAGTCCGTTGTTCCGTCGATAATGCAGTCTTTTACGTAAGTCCTACCATTACTTTTAAGGTAAAATGTATCTTGAAAACCTGTGATTTTACATTTATGAAAAATATTTCTGTCTCCCGTGACCATTAAAGCAACTCCTTGCCCTCCTTCTTTGTATTGCTCCAATCGATGATCAATAGTATTTTCGAAAGTAATATTTTCGGCAAAAAAATCATCCGCCTCTATCAATACACTATAACATTTATCCGTTCCTTTAGCAATGGCGCTATAATCATCATAAGTAAGAATGGTGTTTTTATACGATTCTCCAATAAGCGTTACATTCTTCTTGTGGGTATTTAATTTTAGCTTTTCTTTATAAGTACCTGCTTTTACAAAAATAACAGTTCGCTCTTTATTATCATCTTTCACAGCATCAAAAGCATCTTGCACTTTGGTGTAATTACCGCTACCATCGGCAGCTACAACAATATCGTATTTTTGTTTGTTACTTTTTGCAAAGCTGGCATTTACCGTTAATAGCAAGAATAACAAAACAAGGTCTAAATAGGTTTTTTTCATGTTTTTTATTAAGGTATATAGAATGGGACAATTGAGGCAAATTTACTAGTTTTTATAATTGAATCCCCAACAACATCTATAGTTATATGCATAGCCAACACTATTTATAAAACCAAAAAAAACAGCCTTTTGAAAAGGCTGTTTACTAAGTTTAAAAACAATGTTTTATTATTTTTTTTCAGGCTTTTTTTCAGTCATTGCCATTCCACATTTTGGACATTTCCCAGGTTTATCAGCTGTAGAACCATCCATTGTGCAAATATATTTTTTATCTGCAACAACTTTTTGAGTTTCTTTAGTAGCTTTTACTGTTTCTTTGCTAGCCACCAAATCCATTCCACACTTGCTGCATTTTCCCTTCTTGTCACTTACTTCTTTCGGGTGCATCGGACACGTATAAACTGTTTTTTGAACTTCTTTCTTAGGTGTGGCAGCTGTAGTTTGTGCAGCGACAACATTACCCAATGCAAAGAACATTGTTAAGGCAATAAATAAAGTTTTCATAATTTCTATTTTTTATTTGTTAGTATTCTTTTTCATTTTTTCTTCCATGACTTAGAAGAAGCGTTTTTCAAAAGCAAAAACTGTATTTGGCATCATCAAGAAACCAAATACAGTTATGACAATATGCCTATTTTAATCTCATCTGATTCATTGCATAGCTACAAATCTGTTGTACCAAAAAAGCATTTTATTTATCAGCACCTACAATAGAATAAACTATTGACTGAGACAGGGACAATATTATACTAAAAAACATGGCTACCCAAAAAGTATCGACAGTAAAACCACCTACTATTTTGGTACACAAGAGTATAACCAAAGCGTTTACTACTAATAAGAACAACCCTAAAGTCACTATTGTAAAAGGTAAAGTCAGCAAAACCATTATAGGTTTTATAAAAATATTAAGCAAACCTAAAACAACTGCAACCAACATTGAAGTATAAGGACCCGCAACGTGCACCCCAGGCAAAAAATGAGCAATCCCAAAAACCAAGCCCGCAGTAATTAGTATTCTTATAATTAAATTCATAACTATACCTTTTAAAATTTTAATAAATATAATAATTTTTGAACAAGGTATTAATTTATTTTAAAAAATCACTTACCAATTCATAAAACATCTTAGGGTTTTCAGCATGTAACCAGTGTCCTGCATTAGGAATAGTCGCTAAGGTCGAATTAGGAAAATGCTTCTCGATATCTTCAATATCATCGTCAAGAATATAATTTGAATTGCCCCCACGAATAAAAAAAGTATCCTTGTCAAAAACAGCATCCTCAGAAAGCGCTTCTCCTATCGCATCTTTATTATTATTAAAAACAGCCAAATTAAATCGGAAACTTAATTGTCCCGGTTCAATCCAATATAAATTTTTCAATAAAAATTGTCTGGTTCCAAAATCTGTAATGTATTGTGACAGGATTTCTTCAACTTCATTTCGACTTGGTTTTTTAGAAAAATCAACTGCATTCAATCCTTCAAAAATAATTTGATGGTGTTGCGGGTAAAATTTTGGCCCAATATCAGCAACTACTAATTTCTCAACCATATCTGGATAAGCAGTTGCAAAAAACATGGCTACTTTCCCTCCCATCGAGTGTCCTAAAATATTGATTTTATCTAATTCATTAGCTTTGCAATACTCATAGACATCTTGAGTCATTATTTTATAATTGAATTCATCAGAGTGAAAACTTTTACCATGATTACGCAAATCCAATAAATGCACTTGATAACCATCATTTGAAAATTGAGTCCCCAATGTTTTCCAATTATCGGACATCCCTAAGAATCCGTGAATTATAAGTAAAGGTTTTCCAGAACCTTCGATTTTCGAATAAAGCATTATTATATAGATTGTAGATTTTTAAATTTTAGACTGCTGTTCAAATACCGCAATCAAAAACATTAATCCAGTTATAAACTATTTTAATTTTCGCAAATACATATTCACTACATTATCTAGCCCGAGGTAAAGTGCTTCGGAAATCAATGCGTGACCAATTGAAACTTCAAGTAATCCCGGAATATTTTGTTTAAAAAACTGAACATTATCTAAACTCAAATCATGACCAGCATTAATTCCTAATCCCAACTCATTAGCTAAAACTGCTGATTTCACATAAGGATCAATCCCTTTTTCATTTCCTAAACTGTATTGATGAGCGAATGCTTCTGTATATAATTCTATCCTATCGGTTCCAGTTTTTTTAGCGCCTTCAATCATTTCATTAATTGGATCAACAAAAATGGACGTTCTGATTCCGTTACGTTGAAATTCCTGAATAACTTCTACTAAATACGATTGATTTTTAACAGTATCCCAACCCGCTGAAGAGGTGATTGCACCAATAGCGTCTGGTACCAAAGTCACTTGATCAGGTTTACATTCTAAAACCAAATCGATAAAATTATGCTGAGGATTTCCTTCTATATTATATTCGGTATAAACAATTGATTTTAAATCACGAGCATCTTGATACCGAATGTGGCGTTCGTCTGGACGAGGATGAATAGTTATTCCCTGCCCTCCAAATCGCTGAATATCAGTAGCTACTCTCAATAAATCAGGAACATTTCCACCACGGGCATTTCGTAAAGTGGCAATTTTATTTATATTAACGCTAAGTTTTGTCATAGAAACAATTATTATTTTGAATGTGATAATATTTAAAACCACAAAAATACAAAGTAAAAGGTAGCATATTTTGTATATTTTTGATTATTTTGCATCAATTATTGAGCATAGATTTATGACAGATTTAAAAGACTACATCACGAACGACTACAAGGCGATTGACACTCAAGAAACCATTGAGACTGTTCAAGATTTTTTTAGCGATTTAAACTTTTCTCATTTCCCGATTATCGAAGAAGGTATCTTCATCGGAAGTATTGTAGCCGAAGATGTTGAAACATTTGACAGTGACAAAAAAGTTACTGAATACCGATATACTCTAGAACATTTTTTCGCAAGAGACAATATGATTTGGCTTGACGTTCTAGAAGTATTTGCTAAAAATCATACTAATTTGGTTCCTATTTTAGATGAAAACAACAAATATATAGGATATTACGAAATTGAAGACATCATTAAATTTTTTCATGAAACCACTTTTTTAAAAGAACAAGGTGCCATTATTATAGTGAGTAAAAACAGTATAGACTATTCGATGAGTCAAATTACACAAATTGTCGAAAGCAATAATGGTAAACTTTTAGGACTTTTCATCTCAAATTCGGATGTAAATACTATCGAAGTCACTCTCAAAATTAGTTCAGGATCATTGAACGAAATTATACAAACTTTTAGAAGATATAATTACGACATCATTTCAGAACATAACGAAGACAATTATATTAACAACTTAAAAGAACGTTCGGATTATCTTGACAAATATTTGAACATGTAGTTATTGAACAAATAATAAAAACTTCAATAACAAATAACCAACCATAAAAAAAAGAAATGAAAGTAGCTATTTTTGGCCAATATTATTTGGTAAGCACAGAACCGATTATAAAAGACATTTTTGTGTTTTTCAACAATAATAATGTAGAAATGGTTATTGAATCCAATTTCTTGAATATGTTGCATGAAAAAAAACTCATTGAGAAAAAATACAACACTTTCACTTCTCATGATGAATTAGATTCGAGTTATGATATGTTGATGAGTATTGGCGGGGACGGTACAATGTTAAGAGCCGTAACATTAGTAAGAAATTCCGGAATTCCTATATTGGGCATAAATGCTGGTCGATTAGGTTTTTTGGCCACAGTTCAAAAGGAAAATATTGCAGCATTCATGCAGCTTGTTATTGACAAAAAATATAAAATTTCAAAAAGAACCTTGCTTAGTTTACAGTGTTCTCCTGAAAATAAAGACATTGAAGAGGGACTTAAATTTGCTTTAAATGAAATATCTGTTAGCCGCAAAGACACTACGTCGATGATAACTATAGATACTTATTTGAATGATGAGTTTTTGAATTCATATTGGGCAGACGGTCTCATTATTGCAACTCCAACAGGTACTACTGGATATTCTCTAAGCTGTGGCGGTCCTATTTTGACTCCTGATGTAAATAGCCTAGTTATTACTCCTATTGCTCCACACAACTTAAATGCCAGACCTCTGGTAGTTCCTGATAACACTGAAATCCGACTAAAAGTATCTGGTCGAGAAGAACAATATTTGGTTTCTTTAGATTCCAGAATTGCAAGTGTTACAAACGACTCTGTTTTGACCATAAAGAAAACTAATTTCCAAATAAACATGGTTGAAATTCCCGAAGAAACCTTTTTTAAAACCCTCAGAACAAAATTACTTTGGGGTGAAGACAGAAGAAATTAACCAAAAAATCTATACGAATTAATATTTTTTAATCGTTAATATCATAACATTCATCTGTAAAAAAATTGTCTTCGTCTAAAAAAAGACAGTATTCTCTATATCCGTGTCGAATACTATTGATAATTATTATATTTGCAGGCAACTTACAAATTTTATGAGCAAAATTTTCATTTCATTTTTATGTTTTTTCACGTTTAGTTCCCTTCATGCACAAATTCATGAAATAGGAGTTTTTCTAGGAGGCAGCAACTATATTGGAGATGTAGGTTCTACAACTTATATCGCTCCAAATGAACCTGCTTTTGGAATTTTATACAAATGGAACAAAAGCCCTAGGCATGCTTATAGATTTTCGTACACACAATCGGAAATCTCAGGAGATGATAACGATTCTAAAGAGCCTGGTCGTTACAACAGAAAATATAAGTTTACAAATAATATAAAAGAATTGTCTGCAGGATTAGAATTTAATTTTTTTGATTTTAATTTGCACCAAGAAAGACCAAAATTTACACCATATGTATATTCTGGTATCAGCTATTTTTTTTATGATGAGCTTTATGTAGTAGCTTCTGGAGAAACACATAAAAATGGAATAAAAAGTACAATAGCTATACCAATGACATTAGGTGTTAAAACCAATTTTTCAAGAAGTTTTGTTATAGGATTAGAGGTTGGAGCTAGATATACTTTTACAGACAATCTTGACGGCAGTAACCCTGGCAATAGTAACCTGCTTAAATTTGGAAATATAAATAATAATGATTGGTACGTTTTCTCAGGTCTAACATTGACTTATACTTTTGGAGACAAACCATGTTACTGTGCAGATTAAAAGATGTTAAAAGACAAAATAAATACAAACAATATTCCTAATCACTTAGCGATCATCATGGATGGCAATGGTCGTTGGGCAAAACAAAAAGGTTTTCTTAGAACACTTGGACACGAGAGTGGTTCAAAATCAGTAAAAAAAATAATCCAAGAATGTAATTCTTTGGGAGTTAAATACCTAACACTGTATGCTTTCTCTACTGAAAACTGGAACAGACCCAAACTTGAAGTTGAGACTTTAATGAAAGTATTAATAAAATCATTAAAGAAAGAGCTAAAGGCAATGCAAGAAGGCAACATCAAAATGAATGCCATTGGAAATTTAGAAAAATTACCAAAAAATGCACAACAGGAATTATTTGATGTTATTGACAAGACCAAAGAAAATACGAAAATGACATTAACTCTTGCTTTAAGCTACGGATCTAGAGAAGAAATAGTCAGTGTAGTGAGAAAAATAAGCGAGAAAGTTAAAAATAATATAATTTCAATAGACAGTATTGACGATTCAATTATTAATGAGCATCTTTACACGCATAACATACCAGATGTTGATTTATTAATAAGAACCAGTGGTGAACACAGAATAAGTAATTTTTTGTTATGGCAAATAGCCTATTCAGAATTATACTTTACTGATGTGCTATGGCCAGACTTTAAAGAACAAGATTTACATGAGGCTATCATTAGTTATCAAAAAAGAGAACGACGATTTGGAAAAACAAGCGAACAAATTAAATAATTTTTTAGTGTTACACAAAAGCATAAAACTAGTCCTTACCTTTATAATATTAGGAACTTTTACTCAAATTAAAGCACAAGACAGAGTACCATTTGACCAAGGTAAAAAATACATATTAGGTGATGTAAAAGTCGTTGGGGACATTAGCTTCAATCCACAAACTGTTGTTACATTTGCTGGCTTAGAGAAAGGTCAAGAAATTACAGTTCCAGGTGAACAAATTAGTAGTTCCATAAAAAAATTAGGAAAGTTAGGGCTTTTCGACGAGATCTCTTTTTATATAAACAGGATAGAAAACGACAGCATTTTCCTTGACTTAAACATTAAAGAATTACCTAAAATAAATCAAGTAAAATTCGCTGGCGTATCCAAAAGCAAAACCGAAAGTTTCATCAAAGATAACGGATTAACTCCTGGTAAAATTGTTACTGAAAATTTGCTAACAACGACCAAAAATTATATCGAGAGAAAATACAAAAAAGATGGTTTTTTCAATACAAAAGTTCATATAACTACCACCAAAGACACTTTAAAAGGCAATGAAGTAAACATGCTTGTAAAAGTAGATGTTGGCGAAAAACTAAAAGTATATCAAATTGATTTTGAAGGAAATAAAGAACTCAGTGATAAAAAACTCTTGGGTTCCATGAAAAACACAAAAGTTAAAAATTCTTTTAACTTTTTGAAACGCTCAAAATTCATTGAAGATAAATACCAAGAAGACTTAGAAAAAATAGTTAATGACTATAAAAAAGTTGGTTATCGTGATGCCCGTATTGTAAGTGATTCTGTGGCTTACAACGAAGAAAAAGACGCAATTTACATCAAAATTAAAGTCGAAGAAGGACTTAAATACTATTTTGGAAACATTAAATTCATTGGAAATACCGTTTATTCTGACGATGGATTAAGAAGCATGCTAGGTATCAATACAGGCGATGTTTATAATGGTGTATTATTACAAGAAAGGATTGCTGACAAATCAAAACCCGACGGTGATGATATTACCAATTTATACCAAAATAACGGTTATTTATTTTCAAATATTAATGCTGTAGAGACTAAAACGACAGACAATAAAATCGATTTTGAAATCCGAATCACAGAGGGCCCTATTGCCTATTTTAACAAAATCACCGTAGTTGGAAACGACAAAACGAATGATGAAGTTATCTATAGAGAATTAAGAACAAAACCAGGAGAGAAATACAATAAAGCAGAGTTAGTAAGAACCATCAGAGAGATTGGTCAATTAGGCTTTTTTGATCCAGAAAAAATTGAGCCAAAATTCAAAAATGTTGACGGAGGAGCTGGAACAGTAGATATCGAATATAATGTGGTAGAAAAAGGAGCCAGCCAAATAGAACTTCAAGGAGGATACGGCGGAGGTGGTTTCGTAGGGACTTTAGGATTATCTTTCAATAACTTTTCTGCTAAAAACTTGTTCAACAAAGAAGCTTATCGCCCACTTCCTATGGGAGATGGACAAAAAGTTGCTTTGCGTTTACAAGCAAGTTCCTATTACAAAACATATAGTTTATCGTTTTCAGAACCATGGTTTGGAGGTAAAAAACCAGTATCGTTTAGTACCTCATTGGCATTTAGCCAACAATATAGTGCAAACTATCAATTACAAAATGTTGACAAATCAAAATACATAAACATTTTGTCTTTATCTGTAGGAATAGCCAAAAGACTGACTGTGCCTGATGATTTTTTCACTCTTTCTCAAGCAGTTAGATTCCAACAATACGATTTACATAATTACTATTATGGATTGTTTACGTTTGCCAATGGATCTTCTAAAAATTTATCATACAATGTAGGTCTAACACGTAATAGTAAAGGTATAAATCCAATTTTCCCAACTTATGGTGCAGAATTTTCAATAACAGGGGAATTCACTCTTCCTTATTCTCTTTTCAATGGAATAGATTATGCTACATTAGGTGAACAGCAAAAATACAAATATCTATACGATGGTAAAGCTTATGGTAATTCATATGTAGATAATAACGACAGAGTAGTAAATGTTGGTGATTATTTAGACAATTTACCTTCTTCAAATGGTCCTTTACCAAACAAAGTTGACCAATATCAAGATGGAGTAGCTGATCCTGCCAAAGTTGATCAGGAAAAATACAAATGGTTAGAATACTATAAAGTACAATTTACAGCAGATTGGTTTACTACCTTATATAAAAAATTAGTATTACGCTCATTAGTACAATTTGGATTCTTAGGAGCCTACAATCAGGACAGAGGTGTTATTCCTTTTGAAAGATATTATTTAGGAGGTGATGGTATGGCTGGTAGCTCAATTGATGGAAGACAAAACATACAATTGAGAGGATACGAAAACGGATCTTTGACACCAGCAAATGGTAATGGTGATGCGTATGGAGCAACTATTTATAACAAATTCTCATTAGAATTGCGTTACCCTATTACATTAAAAGCATCGGCTTCTATTTATGCTTTAGCCTTTGCTGAAGCAGGGCAATCATACGCAACCCTTTCTGATTATGAGCCGTTCAATTTAGCACGTTCATCAGGAGTTGGTCTAAGGGTGTTCATGCCTGCATTTGGTTTATTGGGGATTGATTTCGGTTATGGATTTGACGCTGTTCCTGGAACAATTAAACCAAGTGGATGGCAAACACATTTCATAATTGGTCAACAATTTTAATTAAATTTGGTTTAGAATTTCTAAAATTAAAAATTATGAGAAAAGAATTTTTATTTATAATTTTATCCTTAATTATAACAGTATCAATTAGTGCACAAACCCGAGGAAACAAAGTAGGTTACATCGATATGGAATACATATTACAAAATGTACCTAATTACACAGAGGCAAAAACTCAATTGGAACAAAAAGCTCAAAAATGGAAACAAGAAATTGAGGCTAAAAAATTAGAAATTAACAAACTTACTGAAGCCTTAAAAGCAGAAAAACCATTATTAACTGCTGAATTAATTGCTGAAAGAGAAGCAGAAATAAAATTTCTTGAAACCGAAAAATTAGATTACCAACAAAAAAGATTTGGTCCGAATGGTGATTTGATAATTCAAAAAGCTGGTTTAGTAAAACCAATTCAAGACCAAGTATTCACGGCTGTACAAGATATCGCTGAAGCCAAAAAATATGACTTTATATTTGACAAATCTTCACACTTAACTATCCTTTTTGCGGCAAAAAGATTTGATATTAGCGATCAAGTAATCCGTGTATTGAATCGAACTGAAAAAAGAGAACAGTTAACTAAAAAACAATTACAAGAAGAACAGGCCAAAGAAGAGAAAGAAGATGCTTTAGATGAAAATCCTGAATTAGCAGCTAAAGAAAAAGCTTTATTGGATAAAAAAGCAGCAAGAGAAAAATTGGTTGCAGACAAAAAGGCAGCTCAGGAAGAAGCGAAAAGAAAATACGAAGAAAGAAGAAAACAATTATTAGCTGAGAAAGAGGCTAAAAAAAATGGCACAGTTGTTGCTCCATCAAAAACTGAAGCCACAACAAACACAACAGTTCCTACTACTACTGCCAATACCTCTACAGAGACGGCAAAAACCACAACAGAGGTTAAGCCTACTGTACAGGAAGAACGTAAAAAGGCATTAGAAGAAAAAAGGAAAAAAATATTAGAAGAAAGAGAAGCAAATAAAAAAGCTCTGGAAGAAAAAAGATTAAAAGAAATTGAAGAAAGAGAAGCGCTCAAAAAAGCGAATGAAGTAAAATAAAAAAAAGAAAAACAAATACTAATTAATTACTAAATATTTTAAAACAATGAAACAATTCAAAACTTTACTAATTGCTGCAATACTATTTTTAGGAGCAACCCAAATTTCAAATGCTCAAACTAAAGTAGCTCATGTTGATGTTGCCGAAATTATGGGAAAAATGCCAGCTATGTTAGATGCTCAAAAACAATTGGAAAAATTGAGTACTACTTATGATGCTGACTACAAAAAAATGGTTGAAGAATACCAAGCAAAAATTAAAAAATATACAGAAGAATCTAAATTACCAGCAACAACTGATGCTATAAATGAAGAACGTTCTAAAGAAGTTCAAGATATGCAAAAAAGAATTACTGACTTTAGAGATAACGCTCAAAAAGAATTACAAACTAAAGAGTCAGAAATTGTAAAGCCAATTATGGAAAAAGTAAGAGCTTCTATCCAAAAAGTTGGTAAAGCAAAAGGATTCCAATACGTTCTTGACAGCACTACTCTTTTACTTGCTGACGGTACAAACATTACTGCAGATGTAAAAAAAGATTTAGGTTTTTAATCTACAGAAAATCAATTAAAAACTGCTCACTTCAACTATTTTTGGAGTGAGCAGTTTTTTTTTACACCATAAATTGTATTATATTTAAACAAGAAAACCATCTACAATACGTTTTGATTCATAAAATAAAAAGTAATAAAATAAATAAGCTCAAAATTTAAAACCATGACAAACGACAGCCCTATTGGTGTTTTTGACTCTGGAATTGGAGGAACCTCTATTTGGAAAGCCATTCATGATTTATTACCTAACGAAAAAACTATTTACCTAGCGGATAGTAAAAACGCTCCTTACGGACAGAAATCAAAAAAAGAAATCATTGAGCTCAGCATGAAGAACACAGATTTATTGATTGAAATGGGGTGCAAACTAATTGTAGTAGCCTGCAATACCGCAACAACAAATGCTATTCAAGAATTAAGAGCAAAATACCCTATTCCGTTTATAGGTATAGAACCAGCTATAAAACCAGCAGCAACAAACTCCAGGACTCAAACCATCGGGATCTTGGCCACAAAAGGGACTCTAAACAGTGAACTTTTTAACAGAACCACAGAAAAGTTCCAAGACACCAAAATTATCGAGCAAATAGGTCACGGTTTAGTCCAATTAATTGAAGATGGCAAAATTGATTCTCTAGAAATGACTCAATTACTTTATTCCTATCTTACTCCCATGATTGAAGCTAATATAGATTATTTGGTATTGGGCTGTAGTCATTACCCTTATTTGATTCCACAGATAAAAAAGATTCTTCCGGATCACATTCACATTATCGATTCTGGTGAAGCAGTAGCGAAACAAACGCAAAATATTCTTAGAGAAAAAACAGGTTTCACAAGTGCACAAAAAGGAGAATACATATTTTACACGAACACTAATCCCAAAGTTTTAACTGAAATCCTAGATAACAAATACAAAGTAGAACAAAGAGATTTTTAAAAACTAATCTAATTTCTTTTTACCAAACCAAACACTTCCTAAAGTAAGATTTAGAGTTATCATATGATAATTTTCTTGGATTAATGAATTGGTTATTTCTCCTTTACTTCCAAGTATATGAATTAGAAAAAAAATAAACATTTAGTCTGGTAATGCAGATGTTATTTTTCTTCTTTAAACCAACTCGAATACATGACGTAATTATTAGATATACGTTCAATCTCTCCTGCAAAATTAGATTGGTCAATATCTTTGACTTTCTTTGCCGGAACGCCTGCATAAATAGAACCTGGCTCAATTACAGTATTCTGAGTAACAACAGCCCCAGCAGCCACAATAGAATTACTGCCCACCACACAATTATCCATAATTATTGCTCCCATTCCAACTAATACATTGTCATGAATAGTGCAGCCGTGAACAATAGCGTTGTGCCCTACTGACACATTATTTCCAATTACAGTTGGATGTTTTTGATACGTACAATGTACAATTGCACCGTCTTGAATGTTCACTTTATTTCCGATGGTAATAAAATTAACATCACCACGAATTACGGCGTTAAACCATACACTACATTCAGTTCCAAAAGTAACCTCTCCAACAATAGTGGCATTTTCGGCAACATAACAATCCTCAGGAATACTTGGCGATTTTCCGTTAACAGCTTTTATGATCATGATAAAAATTATAATTAATTAATTGCAGGGCAGTTACAATCGTATTTAACAGGCTTGCACAAAAAGTTAAACCCTAATGTAAGTTGATGAAATCCTGAATTGCCATATTGTATTTCTCCCAACAAGTGAGTATAAGTATAAGCAAACATAAAGTTTTTATAATTAAAACCTAAAAGAGGTGTAATATATTGCAATTTCTGGCTATTAGTTCCGCTGCCACTACTGTATTCAGCACCATCAAAACTATGTCTGTACGACAAACCTCCCCATAATTGCCCCATTTCAAGATTTTTATACGCTTTTAAGTTCATATCCAATGCGCTTTCCTTAGTCTTATCCACATACTGGTACAACAAAGAAGGTTCTAGCAAAATTTTGTCAGCATTCCCTAAAATGTAGCTTCCGCTAATGATAAATTTTCTTAAATTATCACTTTCATATTCTGTATAAAGCTCTTGTCTTGTCTCCAAAACGTTTTTTACAACAGCATTCAAACTAAAATCGAGAAAATTATAAGAAGCTCCAAGATCTAGATTAAAATAAGAAGCATGTTGAACTATATTTCCTAAAGCTGGATCATAATCTCCAGAATTTTGGAAATCAGTTTCGTCTAATTGACTTTGATTTACACCAACATTTACCCCAAAAGACAACTGATTCAAATCGACCTCATCTCTAGAAAACATAATATGATGCGCATAAGTTGCTTTGAAACCAAACTGCGAATGGTATCCATTCACATCATTAAAAACAATTGCTCCTATCCCCGATCTTTCTCCCACTCGACCATTGTAGCTTAACGTTTGTAAAGCTGGAGCATCTTCTTGGTCAAACCATTGCTTTCTTGCTGTAAGTCTTAGTTTGCTACAATTTCCAGCTCCTGCCATAGAAGGAAAAATTAAATAATAATTATCAGATAAATAATCAGAATATACTGGAATCCCTTCTTGTGAGAAAATAGTAAAACTGATAAAAAAGAATGCAAATACTAACTTGATTTTAGAATACATTTAAAGGGAATTTTATAAAATTAATTGTAAAAGACAAACTTCTGTTAATTTATTCATTAAAATACCAAATATAGTTAATCGTAGAAAATAACTTTCTTAAATTTGCAGAAAATCGACAAATCATGACTAAAATAACCATAAAAGAAACACAAAACCCAACCATTATAAAATTTGAATTCCCTGACTTCATCACACAGAATGAAAGTTTTGAATTCAAAAATATAGATGAAGCCAAATCTTCTCCTTTAGCACAACAACTTTTCTATTTACCATTTGTAAAAACAGTATATATTTCTGGGAATTTTATTGCTGTTGAAAGATTTAGCATCGTAGAATGGGATGATGTAAAAGAAGCTGTTGCTGAACAGATCGAAGCTTATGTTGACAAAGGTGGTGTAATAATTATTCCAGAAGAAAACAAAACTAAAAAACAAGCTATTACTGTTTATGGAGAATCGACTCCAAATCCAGCTGCACTTAAGTTTGTTGTCAATAAAATGATTACCAAAAATGCAGTTGAATTTAAAAATATCGATCAAAGTGCTCCGTCACCATTGGCAACCGAATTATTTAAATTCCCTTATGTAAAAGAAGTTTTTATTGATGAAAATTATATTTCGGTAACAAAATATGACATCAACGAATGGCAAGACATTACTTTAGAATTAAGAACATTCATCAAACAATTTATTGAAAATGGAGGAACTGTTCTTGACGAAAATTTAATTCAAACTATTGTTAAAGACGAAAAAGCAAAAGACGAATCATTTGATGCACTTGACGAAACCTCTCAAAAAATCATCAATATTTTAGAAGAATATGTAAAACCAGCTGTTGCTGCAGATGGTGGTAACATCCTTTTTGATTCGTATGACGATGCTTCAAAAACTGTAAAAGTAATTATGCAAGGTGCTTGTAACGGTTGTCCTTCATCCACTTTTACCTTAAAAAGTGGTATCGAAAATATGCTAAAAAGTATGTTGAATGATGAAGGAATTAAAGTAGAAGCTGTATAATTATTATTACAAAGAATACATTTTTATTTAAAATCTAATTTTAAAAATTCAAAAGCGTTTCTATTTAGGAACGCTTTTTTTTTATTCAACCTCATTTAGTTTTAAATTCAAAAATGCCTTTAGACAAATAAACATCAGCTGATTTTCAATAGTTTAGTTTAAAAAGTTTAAATTTGATATCATAACTTAATTTCGAAAACTATGGGACTATCATCATTTTTTAAAAATTTATTTGGCAAAACCAAGGAAACGGCCAACGAAATAATAGATCAAGCAGAAGCTGCTATTGAAGAAACTAAAACAAACGCACAGCCTTATGTAGAAAAGGCAGAAGCATTTGTCGAAGAAACAGTTGAAAAAATCAAAGAAACAGCAACTCCACATTTAGAAAAGGCAGAAACTTTTGTTGAAGAAACTGTAGATAAAATTAAAGAAACTGCTGCTCCTCATATCGAAAAAGCAGAAGCTTTTGTAGATGAAGCAGTTGCCAAAACAAAAGAAGCCGCAACTCCATATATTGAAAAAGCGGAATCAATATTAGATGATGCTAAACAAAAAGGCACTGAAGTCATTAATAATTTAAAAGACAAAACAAATTCAATTGCAGATTCTTCATCGGATACTGAAACACCAACAAAAAATGAAGAAGATATTAAATAGTCTTTTTTTAAAAATTTAAAATTTGTAATTTTGTAATTCAATTTATAACCTTCTCCTTTGAGAAGGTTTTTTTAATGAATTACACTATGATTTTAGACACCAATTACATCGAGCAATACGCAAACATTATCATTACAAAAGTATTAGAATATTCCCCTCAGGTTATTTCTGCTTTGATTATTCTATTTATCGGATTATATGCAATACGCATAATAAATAGACTTGTTCGAAAAATAATGATCAAAAGAAACTTTGACCCTACACTTGGCAAGTTTCTAGCCGATATTTTACTTTGGGTATTACGAGTATTATTATTCGTTACCATTATTGACAAACTAGGAATAGGAACTTCTTCGTTCGTAGCCATCTTAGGAGCGATGGGACTTGCTGTTGGTTTATCACTACAAGGTTCACTATCCAATTTTGCTGGAGGAATGCTTATTATTCTGTTCAAGCCTTTTAAAGTTGGCGACACTATTGAAGCTCAAGGTCAAACAGCAACTGTTTTGGAAATTCAAATTTTTGTAACCAAATTAATTACCGGAAACAATCAAACCATTTTTATTCCAAATGGCACTTTGTCAAACGGAACGATTATCAACTATTCGATGCAAGGAACCAGAAGAGCTGATTTGACAATTTCTATTTCTTATGAAACCGATTTAAGAAAAGCAAAAGACATCATCACTACGGTTCTTAAAAACAACCCTAAAGTACTGCCTACACCAATTGCTGAAGTATCTGTTAAAAACATAACTGACAATTCCATCCAACTTGCTGTAAGACCTTGGGCAACTAATGCAGATTATAGTTCCGTTATAGCAGAAACTTTGGAGAATTGTAAATTAGCTTTTGATACTGCTGGAATTATTTTCCAACCGTATGTTACGGAGCTATCCAAAAACAATAAACTGTAACTCAAATTATTTTTTGGAAGAAGTAATTAAAAAGTCTTTCAAATAATGAGGTTCAAAATAAGCGACATCTACAGTGTCGCTTATTTTGTATTTATCAAAACTCAAAGCGCACATTTCATTAGCAGAAGGATATTTTATTTCATCTAAAAAAACAAAATTCTGTTTTGTTAAAACGGCTTTGCATTTTTCATTACAATCTCCAACAAAATAAACTTTTTCAGAGATATCTTCAAAAGAGTTTCCAGTAATAACTTCTGCCAAAACATCTCTCTTTTTTTCTAAAGAAGCAGAAAAAATAGCACTATACACTTCCATTCTTCTAGCATCAATCATCGGGACAATTACTCCATCAGTGGCTTTAACCTGAGAAGCCAGTGTTAGCATTGTATCAACTGCAATCAACGGAATTCCCAAAGCATAGCACAACCCTTTGGCTGCCGAAACTCCTATTCTCAAACCGGTATAAGACCCAGGCCCCTGACTTACAGCCACCGCATCTAAATCTTTCATTTGGATTCCAGATTCACTGATTATTTCTTCAATAAAAACATGCAAACGTTCTGCGTGGGAATAGCCTTCTTCGGCAATTTCTTTGCATAATATAGTTTTTCCTTCTTTGGCCAAAGCAACAGAACAATTTTTGGTAGCCGTTTCGATATTGAGAATGTATGACACTTTTCTAGTTTTTTTTTTAATTTTTAATCACGCAAATTTACATCGAATTTTCAAAAATCTTGTATAAAAAAAGCACCTATAGAAAAATCTACACGTGCTTGGTTTTTTTCAAAATTAAAAATAAGAAGTAATACTTTTAAATACTATTTTTTCTTATCTGACTCATTTGGAACAAACACCTTATCTCCTGAATTTAAATCCTTAGAAACGGTTGTATAAGGTCCGGTAATAACCACTTCACCCTTTTTTAATCCAGTTGAAACTTCAATATTAGTATCATCTTGAATACCAGTTTTTATGATTCTAATTTTGGCTTTGTTGCCCACTTTAACAAAAACACATTCCAGTTTTTTATCACTTTTAGGAGCTGGTTTTTTATTACCATCTTTTGAATCATCACCCGCATCCAAAATACTAACCGCTGTAGTATCCGATTTTACCACAACAGCACTTATCGGAACTTTAACTACATTCGCTCTTGTTTTAGTAATAATATCAACGGTTGCAGTCATTCCGGGACGAAATGGAGAATATGTAGCAGGTTTTCCAACCACTAAATCTTGATAGGACTCTTTCAGGATTCTAACTTTTACTTTAAAATTAGTCACTTGATCTGCTGTCAAAGCAGTACTTGCCGAGTTAGAAATACTGGTAACAACTCCTTTGAATTGTTTTTTCAAATAAGCATCAACTTCAACATTTGCTAAATCTCCCTCTTTAATTTTTACAATATCATTTTCATTGACATCTACTTCAACTTCCATATTGTTTAAGTTCGCCACTCTTAAAAGCTCCGTTCCAGCCATTTGTTGCGTTCCCAAAACTCTTTCGCCAAGCTCTACATTCAAAACAGATATTGTCCCATCAGCTGGTGCGTAAATTACCGTTCTGCCTAGATTATCTTTAGCCTCATTTACCGATGCCGAAGCACTTTGCACATTATAATAAGCCGATTGTTTATTTGCTTTGGCTACTTCAAAAGAAGAAATAGCTTTGTCCCAATCCGATTTAGAAATAATTCCTTTTTCAAACAAGGTTTTATTTCTTTCATAATTAGCCTTAGCTTCATTAAACGATGCATCAGATTGACTTAAACCTGCTTTAGAACCAGACAAATTAGCTACACTTCTATTCAATCCTGAAGTATATAAATCAGGGTTAATTTTTACCAATAAATCTCCTTTTTTAACAACTTGACCTTCTTTGATAGGCAAGTCTATAATCTCACCAGAAACCATTGAAGCAATTTTCACTTCAATTTCGGGTTGAATTTTACCTGTCGCTGAAACCGTTTCGACTATAGTACCTGTATCAACATTTGCGATTTCAATTTCTTTACCTTTATCTTTATTTCCAATAACTCCTGCTTTAGACAATCCTATTAGCAATCCAATAATTACTACGGCAGCTCCTAATAAAATATAAATTGTTTTTTTTGACATGGTAAATTAGTTTTGGGTAATTGGAACAATTGGAATTCCGAAATAGAATTCAAGTATCTTTATTCTGAACATATACTCGTATTTCGTTCTGATAACATCTGATTGCGCATTTGTTAACAATGTTTGTGCCTGCGTAAAATCAAAAGAATTCATTAATCCTACATCATACTTTTCTTTAGAATAATTATAGGACTGCTGTCTTGCTTCTAAAGTCACTACAGCTGACTCAAAAGTATTCAAAGCTCCTTTTGCATCCGTAAAAGCTGTATAAACGTTACGTTGCAAATCTAAACTTTTCTGTTCTAAATCTATTTTAGATTTTTCTAAATTTACTTTATTGCGTTCTACATTATTTCTAACTGAAAAACCGTTAAAAATTGGAACATTTAATTGAAGTCCAAAATTATGCCCTTTATTATCACTAAACTGATCAAATACAGGAGCTGGAGCCGTATAAATTGGGTTACCATTTGCATCTGCCCCAGTAAGTATGTGACTGTAACTTGCACTTGTTCCAAATGAATAATTTCCTGTAAGTGACGGTTGATATGCTCCTTTTGCAATAGCCACATTTTTTTCAGCAATTTCAAGATTAGTTTGTGCCAGTTTTAATTCAGTTCTGGTTTCTTTTGCTTTATTATAAATATCAATTGGACTTTGAGCCATGATATTATTTTCATCTTTAACATCCATATTGTCTACAACATCAAAATCAGCAAACTCTTTTAATTGTAAAAGTTGTGCTAAGTTTAATTTTGATATCAATAAATTATTTTCTGAAACGGTAATATTTTGTTTGTCGGTTGCTACAGTAGCTTTTAAATCAAACAAATCACCTCTCGGAATTGTTCCTGCATTTACCATTTCTTCTGAACGTTTAAGGCGTTTTTCATCAATCGCTAATTGTTCCTTTTTTACTTTTAAATCTTCCTTGAAAGATAAAATTTGAAGAAAAGCATTGGCTACATTCAAAGAAACATCTTCCTGCATTTTTAACAATTGATATTGAGATGCAATGATTGACAATTTTGCCTTCTGATAAGCTCTTTGATTTTGTAAACCTTTATAAATATCGACACTTGAACCTACTCCCACTTGTGAATACTGTGTTGTTTCAGTTGTTGCAATATTGGTAACGGGGTTAACATTTCGACCAATGTTCCAAGAATGGGAAGCGCTACCGTTTAAACTAGGAAGATAATTCCCAAAAGCATCTTTCTTATTAATATCAGCGGTTTTAACATCTAATTCCGAATTTTTTATTGTAATGTTATTATCCAATGCATATCGAACACACTCTTCTAAAGTCCACACTTTAGTTTGTGCTTGAGAGGACAATCCTATCAGGAAGAACAAAGCAATATTTATATAATTTATTTTTTTCATTTTGTATTGGAATAAAAGCGTAATAAACCAACTACGCACAGTTATCTTAATTTTATATCAAAAAGTTTCTAAACTAATTTAGTTTGGTTTTGCTCCTTCGGTTATTAAACCAAGATTCCAAACTTTAATCTTATCTAAAGCTTTAATACCGCTTTTTACCTGAACATAGATTCCATCACTTACACCAAGTATTATGTTTTTTCTGACAAATTTTTGTGGTGCTGTTTGAACTTCAACGTACGGTTTCTGAGTCTTTTTATCAAATTGAACTAATGATTCTTTGATGGCTTGCACTTTGTTTGCTTTTTCTAAAATGATAGAAGCATTTGCACTCAATCCTGCTCTGATAAAAGTATTATCTCTATTGGTTAAAGTTGCTTTGATTTCGAATTGAATCGCTCCGTTTTCAGTTTTCCCTTTAGGTGCAATATCGGTCAGAACTGCTGTAAACGTTTTACCTTCAATAGCTCCAACAGTAATTTCGATAGGCATGTTTAATTTTATTTTTCCAACTTCAGATTCGTCAACTTTACCAACAAATATCATTCTGCCAACATCGGCAACACTTGCAATAGTTGTACCTTCATTGAAGTTATTACTTTCGATTACCTGGTTTCCAACTTTTACTGGAACATCTAATACCATTCCGTTTACAGTAGAACGAATCAATGTATTCGCATAATTTCCTAATCCAGAACTTGTACCTGTTTTTACGATATCAAATCCTTGAACTGATGCTTTGTAGTTTTGTTTTGCTTGATTATAAGCTAATTCTGCTGCGTCAAAATCATTAGCAGAAATTACACCTTTGTCAAACAATGTTTTTTGTCTTTGGTATAATTTCTTTTGATTATCCAATTCGATTTGTGCTGTTTTCACTTGATTTTGAGAGTTACTCAAATTCGAAACATTGGCAACAACTTTAATTTTAGCAATCATATCCCCAGCCTTAACAGACTCTCCTGCTTTTATATAAACATGTTCAATAATTCCAGAAATATTAGGTTTGATTAACACCTCTTCATCTGGAACAATGTTCCCTGTAGCAAGAGTACTTTTTACGATAGTTTTAATTTCTACTTTATCCGTTTGATAGACAATAGGCGATTCCTGATTTTTGGCATATAAATAATATAACGCTCCGAAAAAAACTATCGCTATTAGAATCAATATGGTTATGGTAACTCCTTTTTTCATTTTATAAATTTTATACGATTATTATTTTTTTTTGATTGATTTCTTTTATTCTGCTCGCAATGCTTCTACAGGTTTAACATTGATGGCCGTTTGTGCCGGAATAAATCCTGCTAACAATCCTGACCCTACTAATATAAATAAAGCTATAAAAACAACTACTAAATCTACACTTGGATTTACAAACATCATCCCTTCTGATGGCATTGTTGACAAAATCATATTTAAAACAGCTATTATACCTGTTGCGACCGCTATACCAAACATACCTGCTATTATTGTCAAAAATATTGCTTCTAATAATATCTGAGACCTAATAGCTCCTGGCGTTGCACCTAAAGCTCTTCTGATTCCTATTTCTTTCGTACGTTCTTTAACTACGATCAACATAATATTTGAAATACCAATAATCCCCGATAGCAGCACTAAAGTCCCAACGAAATAAGCAATAAATTTAAGCACCATAAACAAGTCCTGTACTTTTTGAAATTCTTCAAACAAATCAAAATTACCGACAGCTCTCACATCATCAGGATGAATATAATGTCTTTCTCTCATGAATGCAAGAATTCCAGGTTTTAGTTCGGTAATTGACGCATCATCATTTGCTGTTAGCGCCATCCAACCTACTTTATCTCCAAAATTAAAAGCTTGCTGAAAGGTTGTAAAAGGAATAAAAATATTTTTTTGAGCTTGTTCACCACCGTTATTTTGTCCTTTTGATTTATAGACCCCAACTACCATAAAGTTGATACCATTTATTTTGATATAAGTTCCCAGTACTTCCTCGGTACTCTTATACAATTCACTGATAACACCCTGGCCGATTATGGTAACTTTACGTCTCAATTCGATGTCTTGTTGATTTACAAAACGTCCTTTGACAATATCCATTTGTTCTTGCTTAATCAATTCTGGATAATCTCCATAAATAGTATAAGCACCCGTCTTTGTACCTCTAATAACATTACTTACCCCATTAAAATCACCCAATTGATTTCTAGGAGAAACGTATAATAAATCAGGGAATTTTTGCTTTAACGCATCGACATCACTGTTTTTGAAATCATATCTTCTGGTTTTAGGCAATCCTTTATAAGGTTTCGATGTCGTTTGTGTCCACATGAACATCGTATTTGTGGCAATACCATCAAATCCCTTTTTGATTCCATTTTCTAAACCATTTGAAGCTGCTAATAAAATTACCAAAATAAATATCCCCCAAAACACTCCAAAAGCCGTAAGCAACGTTCGGAAGGTGTTGGCGGTTAAAGCCTCAATAATTTCGTTCCATTTTTCTCTATCAAACATAATTATTCGTCTCTAAGTGCTACAATCGGTCTAATTTTGGCTGCTCTGTAGGCTGGTACAAATCCTGCCAAAGCTCCTGCAATTACCAAAACAATTAAGGTTGATATGGCTACAGTAAAATCTACTTGTGGATTCACAAAATATTCACTTTGGGCATGCGGCCCAACTAATTCTAAAAGCGCTAAGCCCGTTAACAATCCAATAAAACCAGAAATAATAGTAATGAATATGGACTCATGCAAAATCATAAAAATGATAGAAATGGGAGATGCACCCAATGCTTTCCTAATTCCAATTTCCTTAGTTCTTTCCTTAACAATAATCATCATAATATTACTAACGCCTACTACTCCAGCTATAATGGTACATATTCCAACCCACCAAAAAAACAATCGGATATAAAGATTCAAATCATAAAACTTTTTGGTTTCAGCGACAGAATTCCAAATTCCAACCGCGCTTTCATCATCAGGAGCCGCTCCATTTTTACCTCTCAACAATGACCCTAAATCTTTTTTGAATTTTTCAGATTCAGCCAAAGCTTCATCATAAGAGTCTTTCTTTTTTAAGGTAAAAGCCATATAACTAATTTTGTCTCCTATCCCAAAGACTTGCTGCGCAGTACTTAAAGGAATAAACACCCTGGATTCTTCTCTCTCCCCTCCTGGATCTGTAAAAACACCTACTACTTTAAAATTGATATTTGCTACACTAATTTTTTCTCCAATCGGATTTTTTTCTTTAAACAAATCCAATTTAATTTTTTGACCAATAACAGCTACTTTTTCACTGTAAAGCATATCATTGTCATTGATATATCTTCCTTGAACAACGGAGACATTTTCAATGGCTAAACCATCTGGATTTACCCCACGGTATTGATAGCTTCCTGACTCTTTTCCATAAACAATACTCACACCCCATGCACTGTAAGTAGAACTATTTTTATTGAATTGATCTCCAAATTTTTGAACCGCAATATTATAATCACTATTTCTAAATTGTATTTGCCTTCCAGGATTCATTCCTTTGTAAGCTTTGGTTGTTGCACCAGACCAAACCTCAATTACACCAACAGCGTCGCGTTCAAATTGTTTTTCAATTCCGTTTTGCAAACCTTTACCAACACCCAGCAAAATAACCAATATAAAAATACCCGAAGCCACGGAGACCCCAGTGAGAAAAGTTCTCAGTTTATTCTTGGCAATAGCCTCAAATATTTCCTGCCAACGTTCTATATTAAACATAAGAAGAAGCTCTAACTTGTTCTACCATTTTATCGTCAATGATCAATCCGTCTTTTAAAACTACATTTCGCTTGCACATAGCCGCAATATCCGGCTCGTGGGTTACTATCAAGATAGTTTTTCCCTCATCATTAATCCCTTGTATCAATTCCATTACTTCATAAGAAGTCAAGGTATCTAACGCTCCAGTAGGCTCATCTGCCAACAAAACTTTAGGATTCGACGCCAAAGCTCTAGCAATCGCTACACGTTGTTTTTGTCCTCCTGAAAGTTCACTCGGTAAATGATGTGAATGAGAAGCCAATCCTACTTTTTCTAAATATTTCATTGCAATAGCATTGCGTTCTTTTCTTTTCATCCCTTGGTAATACAATGGCAAAGACACATTATCTAATGCACTTTTGTAGTTAATCAAATTAAAAGATTGAAAAACGAAACCAAGAAATTTGTTTCGGTATCTGGAAGCTATAGTTTCGTTTAATTTTTTGATAGGCACATTATCTAAAGTATAAAGTCCTGCATCTGCTTCATCGAGAATTCCTAAAATATTCAACAAAGTAGATTTTCCAGAACCGGATGATCCCATAATAGCCACCAATTCGCCTTCTTTTATACTGAAATTAATTCCTTTTAGCACATGCAATTCGGAATGTCCCATTTTGTATGATTTATGTAAGTCTTTAATTTCAATCATGATGCTATATATTTTAAAACAATACTATTTATCTTCTAAAAAAACTTAAAAAAGAAAAGCAAAAAACCCAACTTTGCAAAAGTTATTTCATAAGACTAGTTTCTAATAAAAATGTTACAGTAACCATCAAAAATATATTTGTTTATTTAAATTTGTCTTCAAAAAAGAAAAAAAATGCAAAAAAATATTTCGCTTTTATTTATTTCTACACTACTATTAACACTCTCAATTAGCTGTTCCTCAACTTCTTCAAAAATTGAAGCTTTAAAACCTGAACCTGACGACGCAATACCTTTAACTTATACTAGCACTCCGTCATTTATCAATTTACCTGTCAGCATCAAACTAAAAGATATCGAAAAACAAACCAATACTTTGATGAATGGTTTGATTTATGAAGACAACAAAATTGAGGATGATAATATTGAAATTAAAATCTGGAAACAAGCTCCAATTACCATTACAAATGATGCTGGAAAGGACGGTGAAAAATTAAAAACTGTTTTACCCTTAAAAGTTTGGGTTAAATACCGAATCGGAACTAAGACTATGGGTGTCGATCTATATAAAAATCAAGAATTCAATCTCAACGGAATAATTACGTTATTGAGTAGCGTTAGTTTGAACAACTGGAAATTAAGTTCCAAAACAACTTTAAAATCTTTGGATTGGGTCGAAAGTCCGACGATGACCGTCTTTGGGAAAAACATGCCTGTTACTTATCTTATTAATCCAGCCGTTAGTCTTTTTAAATCAAAAATCGAAAAAAGTATAGATGATGCTATTGAAGATTCAATGGATTTCAAACCCAATGTTATCGATGCCATTTCCAAAATAAGTACACCATTCGAAATGAGCCAAGAATACAAAACTTGGTTACGAATTGCACCATTAGAAGTATATTCTACAAATGCAAAATTCAAAAATGATTCCTTTTTACTCAATATGGGCATGAAATGCAATATGGAAACATTGATTGGTAAAAAGCCTGAATCTAACTTTGACAAAAACAAAATCGTACTTAAAGCCGTTGATAAAATTCCTGAACAAATAGCGGCTAACATTGCTGCAGTTTCCAGCTATCTGGAAGCTTCTCAATTGATGACAGCTAATTTTGTCGGACAAGAATTTGGATCAGGTTCTAAAAAAGTAAAAGTTCAGAGTGTAACAATTTGGCACAAAGAAGGCAAAATTGTAATTGCTTTAGATCTATTGGGAGCTGTAAATGGAACTATTTATTTAAATGGAATTCCAAAATACAATGATACCACCAAAGAAATTTATTTCGACAAATTAGATTATGTTTTAGATACCAAAAGCCGATTAATGAAAACAGCCAACTGGTTAGCTCAAGGAATCATTTTGAAGAAAATGCAGGAAAGCTGCCGATATTCCATCAAACAAAATTTGGATGAAGCCAAACAAAGCATGGCTACTTACTTAAAAAACTACTCCCCGATGCCAGGAGTTTTTGTTAACGGAAAAATGGAAGATATTCAATTCCAAAAAATAGAGCTTACCAACCAAGCAATTATAGCATTTATAAAAATTAATGGAGTCATTAACGTTTCTATTGATGGACTAAAGTAAAGATATCAGTTGTCAGTTTTTTTTAGAGATCAGTACTTCAAAATTAAAAAGTCCGCTTTTGAAAATAATTTCAGAAGCGGACTTTTTAATTTTGAAACTGCAATTGTTTTTTGCAATTGACATTGATTACTGCTTTTTCTTTTTCATTCTATAAATGTAATAACCCAGCGCACCAACAAGAACATAAGGAATAATCATTAGATAAACAATTCCATCATTTATTGCTGCAGCTTTGGCTTTATTTTCTTCCCCACCTAAAGCTGCACGACACATCGCACATTGCGCATTAGCAGAAAAAGAAAAGAATAAAGAACATAGAATATAAAAACAAGTTCTAATTGCTTTCGCCTTTAGACTTTGGGCTTTGGACTTAACTAACATAATAAGGTGAAATCATTAAATATACAATTACTCCAGTCACTGCAACATACAACCAAATTGGGAAAGTGATTTTCGCAATTTTTTTATGTTTATCAAATTTATTAGCCAAGGCACGAACATACGTTATCAAAACCAATGGTATAATTACAATTGACAAAACAATATGGGTTAGTAAAATAAATAAATACACATATTTCAACACCCCTTCTCCTCCATATTTAGTCGATTCAGCAGTCATGTGATAGGCCACATACATCGCCAAAAAAGCCACTGAACATCCTATAGCTAATTTCATTAATAACTCGTGACGCTTTCTATTCCCGTTTTTAATAGCTATAACCGCCGAAACCAATAATACTGCTGTAATTCCGTTTATAGTTGCGTAAATAGGCGGCAAAAATGATAATGGCTGAACATCAAAACCAAAATCTTTTAATTTCACTTTAAAAAGAACTGCTACTGCCAGTGGAATTGCGATTGACAATAACACGATCCATTTATTATATTTTTGTTCTACTGAATTATTCTCCATTATATTTTTTATTCTTATTTGTTTGATTTTTTTTGCCACGAATTCACAAATTATTTCAGAAAAAGACACTTTGAAATTCCACAAATTTTAATAGCTATGAATACTATCAGTGTGATATTAAAAAAGAATTATTCGTGAATTTGTGGCTAAATTTTTAATACAATTGGCTAGCTTTTATTTATTCCTTCAACAATGCTTGAATATCTTGTTGTATATCTCTAATTCCTTTTTTGTCCAATCCATCATAATATAAAATGGGATTCCCATAATCATCCTTTCTACATCTAATATTTCCATTTTTGTCAATCAAAGCAAAAAGTCCTGAATGTTCAAAACCTCCATTTACTTTACTATTTTCTCCTGCGTAAATATTAAATCCCTTATTAGACAAATCGTAAATCACATTTTTATCACCTGTCAAGAAATTCCAATTAGAAGATTTTACGCCTAATAATTTTGCATGTTCTTTTAAAACTGCCGGAGTATCATGCTCAGGATCTATAGTGATTGAAACAATACCAAAATTTGGATTTCCAAAAAATGTATTTTGCAAGGTTACCATATTCGCATTCATTTTTGGACAAATCGACGGGCAAGTAGCAAAGAAAAATTCTAAAACATAGACCTTTCCTTTATAAAAATCATTCGAAATTTTTACATTGTCCTGATTAGTAAATTCAAATTTTGGAACAGGACCAATTGTAACCAATTTATGATCAATACTTTTAGAAGCATTCACTTGATCCAAGCGATCTCCTTGAACAATACTATTATTTTGCACTCTTTCAACAATCTTCGGAATAGCATAAATCCCAAAAACTAAGATTATGAAAGAGATTCCTATGTATGATTTATTTTTTAACATCTAATTGTTTTGTTGCGTTATGATTCTTTTTTAAAGCAGCACGATATTCATAAAGAATAACCTTAAAATCATCAAGCATCTCATTGCTTAACTCAGCTGGATGAAAAGTGCTGTATCCTTCTTTATAATCTTTTTGTTCTTTTCTTCCTCTAAGATTTCTCTCTTTATCTACAATATAAACATTGGGAGTTCCAAGATCACTATTCAAAGTCCCTTTCAATTTTAATTGACTGTAATAAGACTTGATTTCTTCAGGAGTAGCAAAGACAAAATGCCATTGGCTAATATCTGTAAAAGTACCCAAAGCTGTCAGAACAGATTTCACATCATTTTCAGTGCCCAAAGGAGCTAAAACTACAAATTGTAAATCTTTAAAATCATGATAACGTTGATAGATCTTTTCATTTAGATTAAAATAATTCCCTCTGTTTTTTAAAATTTCGGTACCCGAAAAACCAAGGATTGTAATTTTATTGTCTAAACTTACTTTTTCGCCATTAAGAGATTTCCATTCTCCAAAATTAGGAATCTTTGGAGTGATTACTGGCAATTTTGTAAAGCTATTAACACCCGAAGCAAAAAACAGATAAGCAACTATTGGCAATACAAATAACACAAAAAGAACGATATTTTTTTTCATTGCGTATTATAAAATTTATTGTATTAAAATAAAAAAAGGCATCCGTAGAGACGGACACCTTTCATATTGAATTAATATCTTGTTAAAAATTCCATTTAATAGTAGAATTTTTAAAAACCTCAAATACATAATCACCTTCAGTCAAAAGTATAAAAAGTAAGTAACAAACTAAGAATACTAAAGGATAAACAACTGAATTTTTCAATGATGTTCTTTCTCCCTCCATATGCATGAATGCCCATACAATATAAAAAGCCTTAACTAATGTTAATATGATAAAAATCCAGTTTAACAAACTCATTGTTAAAAAGTTATTCATATACAAAGAATCTGGTCGAATAATACCTAAAGCAACCTCAAAAGTCGTAATTGCAGATAGAATTGCAAATACAATCCAAATTCTTTTTGTGTTAGAAACGTGTTCGTGTGAGTGTGACATAATAATGAATCTAAAAAATTAAACTAAATAGAAGAATGTGAATACAAATACCCAAACTAAATCAACAAAGTGCCAATATAGTCCCACTTTCTCAACCATTTCGTAACTTCCTCTTTTCTCATAAGTTCCTAAAAGAACATTGAAGAAAATAATAATATTGATTACTATCCCAGAGAAAACGTGGAATCCGTGGAAACCTGTAATAAAGAAAAAGAAATCAGCAAAAAGCTTACTTCCGTATTCGTTATGAGTTAGGTTTGCTCCTTCGATAACTAACTTAGCTTGATCTAAACGTAATTGAGACTCTTCTCTAGAAAGAATTATTTTCTTTTTGTTTTTGTCTAGTTTTTCAATTCTAACTAAAAGTTCAGGATGTGCTTTAAAGCCAGCTTGAACCTCAGCTACTGTATATTCAGGAATTGCAGATTCTTCCATGAACCATTTTCCTTTATCTCTAGACATGTGTTCTCTTTCTACAGGAAGTGTAGCTGCAAACTTCTCTAAAGCAACACGGTGTCCATCTTTATCAACAAATTGTAATAAACTACCACCAGTTGTTTCAACTGCACCATATTCTCCTTTGATAAAGTTTTTCCATTCCCAAGCTTGAGAACCAACGAAAATAAGACCTCCGATAATTGTTAAAAACATATAAAGGGCTACTTTATCCTTTTTCATTTGATGACCTGCATCAACGGCTAAAACCATTGTTACAGATGAGAAAATCAAAATAAAAGTCATTAATGCCACATAATACATTGGAGCAGATACTCCATGCATAAATGGAAAGTGTGTAAACACTTCATCGGCCAATGGCCAAGTTTCAATAAATTTAAATCTAGAAAATCCGTAAGCTGCTAAAAATCCAGAGAACGTTAAGGCATCTGATACGATAAAAAACCACATCATTAATTTACCATAACTGGCTCCCATTGGCTCATTTCCGCCTCCCCATGTTTTTTCACTATTTGCAGTAGTAACTGTCGCTTCCATAAAAGTTATTCGTTAAAAAGTTCCCAAATTTACGTTTTTTTCTTATTTAAAGAAATATAAAAATAAAAATAAATAAACCCACAAGAAATCAAGAAAGTGCCAGTACATCGCACCTAGTTCTATTCCAAGAGATTGAGTTGAATTATATTTTTGTTTAAAATGATTATAAATAATAATCAATAATGATATCATACCTCCTGCCAAGTGCAATAAATGAACAATTACTACAATATAAAGAAATGTTGTAGTGATAGAACTAGCACTCCCGGTAAAATAATAGCCATTTTCGACTATCTGCCCAAATCCAACAAATTGTAATACCACAAATAAAATCCCTAATGCCAATGTTGCCAAAAGCAAAGTTGTTGTCTTACTTTGATTGTCTTTTTGAATTGCTTTTTTTGCCAAATGAAATGTAACACTACATCCCAAAATAGCAAGCGTACTTAAATAAAAAGCAGAAGGCAATTGAAAATCTTTTAACCAATCGGCTCTTGATTGACTTACCACGTATGCACTCGTAAGCCCAGCAAACATCATTGTCATACTTACCATAGCAAACAACAATATCAGCTTATACGATCTTGCCGTTCTGGATTTATGTTCTTCGGCGGTCATTGTAACTCCCATAACTATCTTAAAAATTTATCTACTATATATATTAATTGCAATAACGTTATATACGAAACACTTACCAACATAAGTGTTCTTGCTGCTTTTGCCGTTTTTATCTGATACAAACGAACCGCATAAAACAACATCCAAAGCCCTAATAAAAAGACTAAAACTGCCGCAATCGGCGAAATAAACAAACGCCCGGTATATCCCAACATTGGTAATAATGATGCTATTACCAACCAAACTGTATATAAAATAATCTGCAATGAAGTTCCTTTGTCTTTTTTACCAGTTGGCAACATGAAGAAACCTGCCTTTTCATAATCTTCAAACAAGAACCAGCCAATTGCCCAAAAATGCGGAAATTGCCAGAAAAATTGAATCAAGAACAAAGTCCCAGCTTCTATTCCAAATTCATCCGTAGCGGCAACCCAACCCAACATAAAAGGAATAGCTCCAGGAAAAGCACCCACAAAAACCGAAAGCGAAGTAACCGTTTTAAGAGGTGTATAAATACTTGTATATAAAAAAATCGAAATAGCGGCAAACATCGCCGACTTTGGATTTATCGTATAAAGCAAAGCTACACCCAAAATAGTAAGCAAACTTGCTACGACTAAAGCTAAATTTGGAGACATTCTTCCAGATGCAACAGGACGATTTTTGGTACGATCCATCAAAGCATCCAAATCTTTTTCTATTACTTGATTATAAGCATTAGATGCCCCAACCATGCAATATCCTCCAATGGCCAGTTTCAATAAAACCCAAAAACTAAAAGAATGTGTAGAATCAAAACCAAGTACATAACCAGCTATTGAAGAAAAAACAACACTTATAGCCAGACCAGCTTTTGTAATTGCTTTAAAATCGGTATAAATAGATTTGAACGAAATAGGATTAGTAGTTGTACTCAATGCAGATAAAATTGGAATATTTTTTTGAAAACTGGTGCAAATATACAAATTAGATTCAAAAAAAAGTTACTAAGTTTCTAAGATTCTAAGTTACTGAGTTTTTAAATAACTCAAGAGCCACAGAATCTTAGAATCTTAGAAACTTAGAGACTTAGCAACTTCTCCTAATAATCAAAATACCAGTTGAACACATCCGATCTAAATCCGACAGTAAACCAAGTTGTTTGTTCTTTGAAAACCGTTGCAGTATTAACAGTTGGATCAAAATTTCTATATAAAAAGTTACCAAAGAATTTAAAATTAGTAGCCGGATTTACCAAATACCCAACCTGAACTTCCGAAATAAAAACACTTGTTTTATTGCCCTGACCTACTTCTACACCTTTGTCGTAAGGTCTATTTAAATCATAATCCTTATAGATATTTTGTCCATAGTTAAAATTATCCGTTGCAGTATCAAAATCCAAACCTCGAGTTCCAACAGTAAGCTTAGCATTCGAATAAAATCTACCCTTATTGTAATATCCTAACAAAACCAATTCTTGAAAATTCCCTCCCCATTGATGCCCCATACTTTGATTGTTATGAGCATAATTGGTAATTGGTTCGCTATGCGAATACACATAAGGTCGTACATGATTAAACTCTAATTGCAACGTGAGATTATCAACATTAAAAGCATTATAATATTTAGCACCTAACTGATATCCTAATTTGTTTTTCCAACTTCCATCCCCAGCTGCAACATCGCTAGCGGAAAACTCATCAATAAGGAACTGTCCATAAACATTCACTTGATTATTGAATTTATATTTAGAAGTAAATCCCAAAAGAGCATTCCCACTTTTGGAAGAAGACGAGAACTCAACCGCACGATAAAACACAATTGGATTCACAAAATTAGCATCAAAACCTCTTCCATTAGTATTTGTCCAAACAACAGATTCGAACAAACCTAAATTCAATCGATTTGACACATTCCAACTCAAATAATGATTTACCATATATTTGGTTGCATACGTTTTATCTACTGTAACATCAGGACGCACATCCTTTAGCCACATATAATCAACCGTATATTTGATCTTCCAAAAATTTACATCAATTTTAAAAAAAGGATACGGACTAGCACCGTCACTCAAAATCAATGAACGATAACCGTCTCCTAGAAAATTTTTACCATATCCCAGTTGAAAATCCAAAAACTTAGCCGCATTATACGAAATATTAGCATCAGCTAAAGGAAAGTCATAAGCATCTGTTTTGTATTGTTTAGCAATACCAATCCCTGGAACTATAGCAGGATTTCCACCTGATGGTTTTATTGAATTAGCATAAGCATTGTAATAATCTGCAAAACGACCTTGGCTTTCATAGAAAGTAGTAGTGAAATTCAAACGTGTTCCAAGTCCTCCTTTAAAATTAAGAGCTCTTGTATTAACATAAGTATAATCCGTTTTGCTAGGATTAGAAATTCCTGCCTGAACATTAAATAAAAAGTTTACAGCAAACCAATATCCTTCGCCTTGAATTTCTGCTAAGTTTTCATTCCAAACTTTTCGTCCCCACCAGCTCGTTTTATTCTTCATCAAACTGGCATTCACTTTTTGGAAATCATAATATTTTGCTACTTCTGTATAAGTATATGGCTTTGAACCTGTGTGATTATTACTGCCGACTTTATTCATTTCCTGATCAAACTCAGCATAATAACTGTGCGAAAAAGGAATAACAAGATGACTATTGAATTGAGGATTATCAAATTTCTTGTAAACGATACTATCTAACTCTGTCAATCCTTCGTTAACATTAATATTCTCTTTTTTAACTTTTGCGGCAGCAGCCAATTCTTCTGGAGATACTAATGGAATCGCGAAAGTCAGATTAAATTTAGAATATGTTGGATTTGCGTTATAAGTTGGAGGATCTATTGTTGGGAAATTAGCAAAAACACGTTTGGTTTCGGCAATTAATTCTTCATTATTTGAATTAACGAACAAAACTTTAAATTTCCCAGTTGTATTTACTTCAAAAAGCACCTTAACCGTTCCTTTGTATTGATTTTGTTTCAGTTTCTCAGGAACCTGAAAATTACGATACACTAATTGTTGCACTTCGGTATAAAAACAATTTTCTAAAGCTTTTCCTTCTAAGTTTAAGCAACTTGAAAAAACAGGAAAACGTTCATCAGAAGATTCAGAAGATATCGTATTAGGCGTTTGTGCATTACTTATGAATGCAAAAAAAATCAAAAGAAAAGTTAGGTTTTTTTTAATCATTTTTATTTTATTCAAATCAATATCCTGAAGATGTTTCTTTACCGTCAGCAATAGCTTTAGCGCCAGAAGTACCTATACGTTGTACACCAAGCTCAATCATTTGCAAAGCTTCATCATACGTTCGAACACCACCGGCAGCTTTTACTGGAAGAGGCCCAGCATTTTGGAGCATTATAGTAATTGAAAGTATTGTTGCTCCATTAGGTAAATTATTTTCTGTTTTATAAAAACCTGTTGATGATTTTACAAAAACAGAACTATATACTTTTTCATCAAAATTGGCCACTACCACATCTTTAATCAATGTAGTCAAAGCTGCTATTTGCGAATCATTGAGCGCTGCCACTTCAATAATCCATTTTACAATTTTATTATTATTGAGTCCTAGTTGAGTTCCTTTTAAAATTTCTTCTTTAACTAGATCTACATTTCCTGCTTTAAAAGCTTCATAATTGCAAACATAATCTAACTCATCTGCTCCATTTCGAATACTTTCAAGAGCTTCTTCTAGCTTTTCATCTACAGCATATGTACCTTCATGAAAACCAATGACTGTTCCTATCAAAACTTTTGAATTGGCTTCTACAATCATTTTCTTTGCCAATGCTACTCTATCCGGACGAATCATTATCAATTTAAATCCCTCATCTATAGCTTCTTGAATAAATCCTTGAGCTACAGCTTCATTTTCACTTTCACTTAAACCCGCCTGACTATTCGTTTTCAAATAGGTTGAATCTAAATATTTTTTAATATCCATTGCCTACAATTAAAAAGGTTAAAAAAACAAAATTACATTATTAGACTGAAATGTCCGTAAACAAGTTTCAATAGAACAAAAAACCCACCGAAGTGGGAATTTAATTCTTTAAAATTATTTTTAAAATATTGTATTTATTAAAAAGGATTACTGCGAAAACAGCTAAAGTTGCACCAATCAAATTGGCAACAACGTCTAAAACATCGCCACTCCTTGTTGTTGTTTCAAACTGCTGAATTAACTCAATTGTAACTCCAAACAAGAACGAAAACAACAATGAATACAATAAAGGTTTTAAAATAGAATCGATTTTTAATTGCTTACTAAAAAACAGAAACCAAACAAAAGTAAACACAAAATGAAAAAAAGTATGAACACATTTGTCGAAATTTGGAATACTTATGCGAGGCAAATCATTTGATTGTACTAAACATAAATAGGCTACCGTACCTGTCCAAATTAATGCAATTAAAAAAATAAGATTTTTAGGCACCAATAAGCTCTTTATATGCTTCACTCGAAAGCAATTGTTCTACCTCTGAAGGATTAGAGATTTTAACTTTAATCATCCATCCGTCTCCATAAGGATCTGCATTTACACTTTCTGGAGTACTTTCTAAAGCATCATTAAAAGCAATAATTTCTCCAGACAATGGAAGAAACAAATCAGACACCGTTTTTACAGCTTCAACAGTACCAAAAACTTCATCTTTATCTAAAGTTTGATCTAATGTTTCAACCTCAACATATACAATATCTCCTAATTCTTTTTGCGCAAAATGTGTAATTCCTACTGTAGCAATATCGCCTTCAAGACTAACCCATTCGTGATCTTTTGTGTACTTTAAATTTGCTGGTATGCTCATAAAATGATAATTGAATAATTAATAATTATTTTTTGCACAAATGTAACAATCTTATGCTCAAAAATGGTTTAGATTTCCAAAAAATTAATTCCCAAAATTATACCTGAAAGTAAATCCAGAACTAATGTTTGTTAAAGGGAATGAGGTCGAAATAACTGGTTTCGAAAAAGAGTGATTATAATAAAAGATTATTGTTAAGTTTTTACTCAAAGAATAATCCGCAGTGGTGTTCAATGTCCAAATATTTTGCCCTCCTCCTAATTGATTATTGTCGTAATCTAAATAACGAACAATAGTTTGACCATCTCTATACGTCAAATCAGCTTTTATATTAATATCACTTTTTATAACACCTGTTGGATTGTCAGCCAATTTTGAAGAAAAAGACACATCTTTAATTCTATATCCAAGTCCCACTACATACTCAACTCCGTGTACTTCGGTTAATAAATTATTATCAAAACTCATAGACAAAGCCCTGTCTTTGTTAATTTGCGTTAACAATTTGAAAGAATTTTTCAATTCAAAATCAACACGTATTAACGGATTAAATTGCTCCACCAAAGTAACGTTCGACATAATTGTAGGGCTATAATAATTTCCGCTATCATCAACACCATTTGGATTATTCGTATAATTAAAATTCGATCTAAAAGAATTTACAGTATAAGAAGCTCTATAATTTTGTGACAAAGAAAAACGTTTAAAGGTTTTCTTAAAAATCTCATATCGCATTAATCCATTGTATTTAATTGCCCAATTGGGTACTGGAAAACTTCTAAAAATATCAAAAGAAACTTTATCAGCACTTCCGCCCGAATAAGCAGCCAAAAATGAAGGCAATAAAACCGCCTGACTTGAACTCGAAAATCCTAGAGGATATCCTTTTGAATCAAGATTAGCTGGATTTGTGATATCGATTCCTCTTTGAACAGCAAGCCTATTGGCAACCGTGAGTCTGTTTTCTCTAAACTGATCAAAAGCTGTAGATCTTATTTCATTACTCGTCGAAAAAGAAGTTCCAATCAACACTGTCGAAATAGAGAATATACCATAATTATACGGCGATCTAGAATTATAAATACCATTGGAAACATCATATTGCTCAGAGAAATTCTCAGAATAAGAACGATCTGCCAATAAATCAATTTTAAGATCAGGGAATAATTCTATATTAGCTGACCCTTTAAATATTTGATTTTTTACAGTCGTATAATTCTGATTGAACTCTTGGTAAGAAGTCAACCACCCTTTTTTAGCAGCCTCATATCTCACATCACTTTGACTACCAAAGACAAATCCTAAAGTTGGCTTAGACGACCCAAAGAAACCAACACTTGGTGTATAACCCGGCAAAACAGTACCTTGATTGTCCGTAAAAGTTAACTGAATACTTTTCACACTTGTCAATACTCCTTTTAATCCTTCTATAAATGGACTCTGACTCGTATTTGAAGTGTTTGTTTTCACAACCTTCTCACCTGGTTTTGGAGGCAACATGGTCTTAGGCTTAGGACTAGCCGCACCTTTACCAAGCCCTATATATTTGTATAGGGTTTCCATATTGAAGGTAGTATTAAAATTGCTCGATCTAGCATTTTGTACAGTATTCCCTAAATTATAAGCCTGTCCTTCAATAGTAATATTACTTAAAGCCGTAGAGGCTTGTTGCCAACTATAATCTCCCGTATAAGAATAGTTCGCTTTGATGAAACTCAAAACAGGAATTTTATTCAACGGAATTTCATAATTCAACACAAACTGCTGCATGTGGAAATTAGGCGTACCAATGTCTAAATAGCCATCCCAAATAGTTACATTATCAATAGGTTCATTGAATTCGTCTAAATAATTTTTAACTAAATTTCTGGATGCAGCTGTATAATTTATTTTTAAAGATTTAGTCAAATTAAAATTAAATCCATATTGATAATTAAATCCAAAATTCCTTCTGTACAAAGGTTCAAAACCAATACCAATATCTTCTACTTGTCGAAATTGTTGCTCATTACTTTGTCTAACTACATTGGTATTAAAAGTTATACTTGAAGGCAAATAATTGAAATTAAAGTCGCTTAAAAACTTCCAATAAGTACTTTTCTTCATGAACTTTGTTTTCTGAAAAGGCTCAACAGGTTTTGGTTGAAATGCAAAAGCATAGTCTAATGTTGTTCTAGATTGTTGATCAATATTTTTCTCCACTTCAAAATCATGACGCTCTACCTCATTGTAATATTGTGAAAAAGTAAAGTTCTCCACATCATAAGGCATTGGTTTTTTCTCTGGACTACGATCTTTACGCACCCCAATCAAGTTGATACTTTTACGCTTGGTATAATCTATGGCCTGAGTCAACTTAGCTTTTCTTTCAGCCTCTGTTTCGGCAGCATCTAAAACTTGTTTTAACTTAATATCCTCATAAAAAGGATCGTATTCAGGCGTAATAATTTCTTCTCCAATCGAATAATTAAATGGCAAATTAACAGCCCATTTCTTTGGCAAAAACCTTCCTAAATTAATATTCGTAACCACATTATATTGCTGAACATCCTCTCTGCTTCTTTCGTTTGGCCCTTGCTCGATAGTTCCAAAACCATAATTTTTCACATTTCCTGTAAATGAAACTGTCGCTAAATCAGCAAAATTAGTATCAATATTTAACAAAGCAGCAATTCCTCCTTTGTTATCCATATTAGCCAAACGTAACTCATTGAACCAAACTTCTCCCTTAATATCTTGATGAGGCTCATTACTTTTTAGACCAAGCATGATATTTCGGATCAAACCTAAATTCGGATTTCCTTTTATACCAATACGCAATTTAGTATCACCATCTCCTCCTGATATATTAGGGTCATCATCTGCATAATAAATTCCATCTGCTGGCAGGGTAGTTTTATCAATTTTTAAAGCTTCCAACTTTAATTTTGTCAATAATCCTAATGACAAATCAATTTCGTTTTCAGAAGGCCAAACTAAATCAGCATTTATTGGAGGGCAATTTTTATCTCCCGAAGAAGGAGCTGTTGTAACCTTCAAAGGAATTTCAATTTGATAAAAATCATTAGAATAATCCGCTCCAATACGCATAAAAGCAACCATTTGATTGTCTTTTAATGTTATTTCTCCTGGTAAAGATTCCGCGTGCAAAAACATTTTAAGATTATTATACTGACGCATATCAATGTTAAAATTTTTAAAAGCACCACGACCATCCAAAGGCTCTAATCCACCACCAGAAATTCGCATAGCCAATGACTGCTCATTTTGACGAATTACAGTATTATTATTATACAATTGCTCTCTTTGAACACTTGGTGGGCTAATATAATTAATTGGACATCTAGTAGAGTTTTCTTCGATATTTACAGAAGCCGTTTCAAAAACAGTTGCATCGTCATCTTGATTTACATCATTTGCATCTAATGAATTAGCATAACGTCTCCATTCTCCACGAATCAAATCTAAAGCACCGAAACGCATAGTAACCTCTTCAGTAAAATTGGTCATAAACATTCTCATAAAACGAATAGACCTAAAATCAGTTATTTTACCAATCGTGTTTTCAGGTTGAGAAATAGGAATTTTAAACTGAATCCATCTCGCTTCAGTAGTAGCGCCGTTTGCTAAAGTAACCACCGTATTACGTACATCCGAAATATAATTTTCCCCAACCGCCATATTCGGCTTAATATCAACACTATACTCATAATAAGCATTAATGGTATTCATCGTATTATCTCTATTCACATCTTCAACATCCGGAAGCGTTGTAGCTCCTCTATTCGCCGAATTAATATTAACGTTAGAGTTATTTTCTACACCATTATATTTTTTATATCGATCCAAAACACTTCCAGAAGTATTTAAATAATACAGATAATCATCTCCTGCTGGATCGGGATCGGATGCATAACTTGTATATACTTTTGACTCTTGAGTGGAAGAAAGTCCATCTAAACCAATATCCTGATTAACACGATTCCCTTCATTATTATCAAATGCATAAATTAAGGATTGTGAAGCGGGTGCATTACCCCAAACTGGTGATGGATTTACCAAAACCTGATCTGGTCCAAAACCATTTTCATAAACTTTACGACCGTCTTTTAGAACGTCCTCAGAGATTTCTCCAAGGTTAAAATAAATTTTACCCGAATTCGTATTTGATGTTTTTCCAGCACCTACATAAGGATCCATAACCCAGAATTGAATATATTCTACGTTACTTTGCTCAAAATTTGTTGCACTCAGAGATCGTACAATTCCACCATAATTTTCATTAGGTGCATCTCCAACATTTGAGTTATTATTATAAGGACCACGCTCTTTTGGATAATAACTCAAATCTAATGTACTCACAACAAGTGATTGTCCTTGCACAATATCTGTCAAGGGATACAACTCCTCACTATAAACTCTTCTTGTTGAATTTAAAGACAAATCATCATTGGAAATTCCCGATGGTTTTGAAGTATAAAAAACCGGATCAATTGAATACCAAGACAATTTCGCCCTTTTGAAACCATAATCTAAACCATCTAAGTTTCCGTTAAAATTATAAGGACTGGTTGTATTATTTTCTGGGGTTGAAGATAAACTCCAAGCATAAGGGGAACGCAAATCTATTGACGCTTGAGAACTTTCAAAATCATCAACATAGATAGTCGATTCGCCCTCGAATTTATCTCCATCAGCCGCATTAGGCATCAAATACGCGAACTCTCCACTTACTGCAATATTAGAAGGAGCATCCGTATCTATATTAGGCAATTTATTTACTAAACGTGTGAAAAAAGGAACTTGAGAAGAAAAATTACCATGCAAACCAAAAATACTATTATTAACAGATTCCTGTCCGTAGCTAGATTTTTGAGTAAATGGTTTTTCTTTCATATTTAAGAAAGTAGCTCCAACCATGAAATTTTCTGAGATTAAATGATCGACATTCACTCCAAAAAATCTTCTGGTTTGTTGACCAAATACCGAATTATTTTCTAATGAAATTTCAATTGGCGTATTAGATGCTTGTAAAGAAGGATCCAGAATTTGAACTTTCCCTAATTGATAATTGACACTATAATCAACTCCTTCGACCAAAACTCGACCAGCGGCAGTGACTCTTACCGAACCTATTGGAACATTGAAAGCGCCAATTGGAATTCCATCCCCTCCAACTGATTTGTACTTACCACGCAAAAGAAATTTGTTCACTTCTGGATGCTGAATTGCACCTGCTTGGGTAACGCGATACATGTATGGATTGACATATTTCTTTTGATTCTCATTATAACTATTCACATCATTATAATCTTCGCTAGATCCTTGTGTTTTCAACTTAGAAAACAATAATTCTCCAAATGGTTCTTTGGTCGTAAAAATCAATCTTCCGTTTTGAGTATCCACTGTCATCCCTTGAATAAAATCGAAGAAACCATCTCCTCCCGATTGTGGATCATTATTATAATTTAATTTATCGACGTTAAGAACCCTTAACAAAGTTGTGTTTTCAACGGTATTTTCAGGAGTTGGATTTGATGGAAATGAAGTACCAGGAACAGGCGTAATATAATTTAATGCTGATGGGTTTTTATACAAGATATTCAACCTAAAATCTTCTTGCGTCAATTGGTAAGCTCCTTGAATCTGATAAATATTTTTCATCATCAGATTCCAAACCGGATCAGTAACATCAGTCAAACTGCTTTTTAACATTTTCAAAATCAACGTCTGAGAAGTAACTGTTTGATTAGAAGATTGGTTACCACCAACAACTGTTGCTTCTACCCCATCATTACCAAACTCTCCAACTTGGTACACTTTATCACCTATAGAATATTGATAGGCAACAGCTAAAATCTCATCATTGGCTAATCTTTGTTGAAGGGAAATATAACCTAGTTGGGTATTAAAAGTATATTCATTTGGCAATAACTTTCTAGCGTTTTCTAATTTAGAATAATCTTGCCCTTCACTAACCGTAATTGATGGAGAAAACCCTGAATTAGCAGTAACAATTTCACGAATATTACTATTCAAATATCCAGAACCAGTGGCTATTAAAGCAGGGTCATATAAGTTATTGGTGTTATCACTTGGGGAATCAATTGGCTTAACAAACATCCCTGTTGATGGATCTAAAACTACCACTTTATTATCTGGCAAACCTGTTAATTGTGCTTCCCCTAAATCCTGTAATGCAATAATATTTCTTAAATTATTACTAGTTGTGTTAACCCTATTTTGTTTATTGGTAACCCAAACTTCCAATCTTGTAATTTGAACCCTTGAATCAATAAAAGGGTAGTTTTTTAAAGAAGCGTCATATTTTTCTCTAAAATATTGAGACAAGAAAAAGTGTCTGTCATTATCATAATCCAAACCATACATTTCAAATTCCTGTACAGTTCCTCCGCCTTGTGCAGTTACACTTTTGGCTTGCGATTTTTGTTCGGAGAAAACTCCTGTCACGGTAGTTTTACCAAATTGCAATTCGGTTTTTACACCAAATAAACTTTGAGCCCCTTGAATCAAGGTACTATTTAGCGGCATACTTACGTTACCAACTTCAATTTTACGGACAATATCATCATCCGCTGGAGTATATTCTAATTTTAATAAATTTTGAAAAGCGAAAGTGGATTGCGTATCAAAATTAGCATTTACCTGAAGTCGAGTCCCTACTTTTCCTAACAAACTCATACTTATTCTTTGATTAAAATCAAATGAAGTATTGCTACGGTTTCGGGGAGAAAATGCGGGATTATCCTGTTTGGTATAAAGCATCCCTAAATCTATTTCGATAGATCCTGTAGGTTTTACATCGATGGTATTACTTCCGAAAATAGATTCAAAAAGTCCTGACCTTATATAATATCGAGGCAATAAATCCTTTTTGGCTGCTTCACTCCCTTTTTTATTACCATCAATGGCATCTAATTTTTTATTGAAATATTGACTCATTGATTCTTTCAACATCAATTTTTCATATTCAGCGGGAGTTAAAACTATAGGGTAATTGATATTGAAGCCGTCAACGGTATTGGTATAAACATAAGTATCTGTGACTGGATCATAGGTATAGCCAGACAATACGCTCTGCGGGTTAGCCAATTGTACCTCCCCAACGTCATATCCTTTTTTTACAGTGTCCTGAACAACTCCCTGATCTTGAGCCTGAGACACAAATCCACAAAAAAGTACCAGCAAAAAAAAGTAGATTTTATGCATATCTATTAGGCTTCTAAAACCCCTTATAAATTTTTTAACGCTTTTTTAATTATCGTTTCAACAGTAGCTTCTGGATCCTCTTTGACAATTTTTTCAACAATTTTTTCAGAAGTTTTTCTAACGAAACCTAGAACCTCTAGAGCTGATAACGCCTCATCTTTATTTGTATTGCTTAGAGAAATTGAAACTTCATCTAAATCGTACAACTTTAACATTTTATCTTTCAAATCAAGAATTACTCTTTGGGCTGTTTTGCTACCAATTCCTTTTATTCTCTGAACCGTATCAACATCTCCTGAACCAATAGCATTAATTATTTGTTTGGGTTCCAAAGAAGAAAGCATTGTACGGGCAATACCTGCTCCGATACCAGAAACGGACAGCAACATTTTGAAAATTTCTCTTTCCGATTTTTCAACAAAACCAAACAAGGTATGCGCATCTTCTTTTATTTGAAGATACGTAAACAATTTAATAAAATCGGTATTGGGTAATAAAGAATAAGTATGCAAAGATATATTCACTTGATATCCAACACCATTACAATCAATCACTACTTCTGTAGGATTTTTTTCAACCAACTTTCCTTGTAAATGTACTATCATAAAATAATTTATGTGCCCAAATATAATAAAAAATTGAGATCAAAAGACTAAGACATTCGTAATATTGAACTACTCTTTTTAGGAATAAATCAATATAATGCCTTTTTCTCTTAAAATCTCAATTTTTATTTTTATTGCTATTTTATTTTATTTCTGCTTCTCCTTCAATCGCATGCTATTTTCTTGAGCGTTAATAACTGCAATTGCAGCCATATTTACCATTTCTTCTACACTAGCTCCTAATTGAAAAACATGGACTGGATGTTTCATACCCATCATAATTGGACCAATTGAGCCTACTTTATTCAACTCTTTCAATAATTTATAGGTAATGTTAGCCGATTCAAGATTTGGAAAAATCATTGTATTTACTTTTTTTCCTGCCAGTTTTGAAAAAGGAAATTTAGCTGCTAACATATCTTGATTCAAAGCAAAGTCAGCTTGAAGTTCTCCATCAACAATAATTTCAGGATGATTTTCGTGCAAATAAGCTACCGCTTTCTTTACTTTTGAAGCACTTTCGTTAGAAGATGAGCCAAAATTAGAATAAGAAACCATTGCAATTACGGGCTCCATTCCAAACATTTTTACTGTATTAGCAGTCATTACAGCAATTTTAGCTAGCTCTTCGGCTGTTGGATTTATATTTATGGCAGTATCTGACAAGAACATTGGTCCTCTACTCGTCATCATAATGTTAGTAGTTGCCACTAATGAAGCATGAGGTGCTTTTCCAATTATTTGCAGCATTGGTTTTACTACCGTAGGATAACTTCTAGAATAACCTGAAACTAATCCATCTGCTTCCCCTGTATTGACCATCATAGCCGCAAAATAATTTCGTTCTCTCATGAACTTTTCAGCTTCATAAAACGAAACACCATTTCTTTTTCTAGATTCCCATAAAACCTTAGCATATCTTGCTCTTCTTTCTTGCTCTTCGTCTAGTTTTGGATCTACAATTGGCAAATCAGCATCAAAGCCAAGCTCTTCTTTTAGCTCCAATATAATTTCTTTGTTTCCTAACAAAATAGGAATACCAATGCCTTCTTCATGAACAATTTGGGCTGCTTTTAAAACATCTAATTGCTCTGCTTCGGCAAAAACAATTCTTTTAGGATCTGTTTTGGCTCTATTAGTGATTAAACGAATCATTTTATTATCGTTTCCTAAACGGCCCAATAATTCTTCTCTGTAATTATCCCAATCTGTTATCGGATTCAACGCTACACCTGATTCCATTGCTGCTTTTGCAACAGCAGGAGCCACCTCTGCAATCAACCTTGGATCAAAAGGTTTTGGAATAATATACTCTCTACCAAAACCTAATTTGGTAGCACCGTAAGCTATATTTACTTGTTCTGGTACATTTTCCTTAGCAAGTGCCGCAAGCGATTTTACAGCAGCCATTTTCATTGCTTCATTTATTTTTGTAGCACGAACATCTAATGCCCCTCTAAAAATATATGGAAACCCTAGAACATTATTCACCTGATTAGGATGATCGGAGCGTCCTGTTGCCATGATTACATCCTTACGGGTTGAAATGGCTAGGTTATAATCGATTTCAGGATTTGGATTCGCCATTGCAAATACAATTGGATTTTCTGCCATTGACAATAACATTTCAGCACTCAACACATTCGCAGAAGACAATCCAATGAAAACGTCAGCGCTTTTTACGGCTTCCACTAAACTGATTCGTTCTCCTTCAACTGCATATTTTAATTGTAATTCAGATAGCGATGGGTTATCTTTTGTTAAAAGTCCTTTGCTATTGTACATTAAAATATTTTCTTTTTTTACCCCCAGCAAAACATACAAATCAGTACAGGCAATAGCAGCAGATCCTGCTCCAGAAACCACCATTTTCACGTCTTCTGGTTTTTTATTAGCTAACTCTAATGCGTTGATTAAAGCTGCCGAAGATATAATAGCTGTTCCGTGTTGATCATCATGCATCACTGGAATATCAAGCTCTTCAACCAATCTACGTTCTATTTCAAATGATTCAGGAGCTTTAATATCCTCCAAATTGATTCCTCCAAAAGTTGGAGCAATATTTTTTACTGTCTGAATAAATTCTTCAACATTCTTGGTATTGATTTCGATATCAAACACATCGATATCTGAAAATATTTTGAACAAAAGGCCTTTCCCTTCCATTACCGGTTTTGACGCTTCTGGCCCAATATCGCCAAGCCCCAAAACAGCAGTTCCGTTTGAGATAACGGCTACTAAGTTTCCTTTTGCAGTATATTTATAGACATTATTGATGTCTTTTGCGATTTCCAAACACGGTTCTGCAACACCTGGTGAATAAGCCAAAGACAGGTCTCTTTGGGTTGCGTATTTCTTGGTAGGAACTACTTGGATTTTTCCTGGAGTTGGTTTAGCGTGATACAATAACGCTTCCCTTCTTTTACTATTACTATCCATTTAAATTATTTTTTAACAAAGATAAAGGACTTGCTTTAAACAGCAGCCTCTTCTTTATTCTTTTATACATTTTTTAGCTATTTGGTAACAAAAAAAATAGCCACAACTAATGGTGGCTATTCAATAAAATTTTCAGCAAACTGTTATTGTGATATATAAGAGTCCAAATGTTTGATTGTTTCTTTTTGAACTTCAATTATTGTTTTTACAACGTCTCCAATAGAAACTAGACCGATAATCACATCATTTTCAATTACTGGTAAATGTCTGATTCTTCTTCCGCTCATTAATTCCATGCAATACTCCAAATTGTCTTCAGGTTTAACGGTTACTACATCCATTTCCATGATTTCACTTACAGGTGTTTTTTTGGAAGACTTATCTTTTAAAACTATTTTTCTGGCATAATCTCTTTCAGACAAAATCCCTTTTAAAACACCATCGTCAATTACAAGAATAGCACCAATGTTTTTTTCTCCCATAACTCTTAATGCTTCGAATACAGTAAAAGTCGAAACTATAGAATAAACTTCTGTTCCCTTAGTTCTTAGTATTTGATTTACAGTCATAATAGATAAATTTTAGAAAGTTAAATTTAGAAAAAAAAGATATACGAAAATCAAAAATTCAAAAAAATATCTCTAAAATAAAGTATTAAAATTTAAAAGCAAAAAAATACATTATTGACAGTGAGCAACTTAGACCAATAACACATTTTTTTAGCTCATAAGTCAACTACTCGTTACAACTTACTGATTATCAATTGACAATGAAAACAAAATCATCTTTTTTGAGGCAAAACAACACTTATTTATCGGAACAAATTATTGCATAGAAACAATGATAAACTCACTTCTTCTATTGGCTTGATGCTCTTCTTCTGAACATTTTACACCATCAGCACAATGATTTACCAATTGAGATTCTCCATAACCTTTGCCACTTAATCGAGACGGATCAATACCGTTTTCCACTAACCAAGCGACGGTAGATTTGGCTCTTTTGTCGGATAATTTTTCATTGTATTTAGCAGTCTGGCGACTGTCTGTATGCGAACGCACTTCGATTTTGAGATTAGGATATTCTTGCATAGCGGCCAATACTTTGGCCAATTCAAAAGTGGCATCTTTACGAATGACTGATTGATCCAAATCAAAATAAATCATAGGAATATCTAATACTTTGGCCAAATCAGTTCCTACTGCAACTGGTTTGAGACGTCGCTCTAACACAATAGGTAAATCTTTGTTTTTGGCAAAAAATTTAGTTTTAACTAAATCTTCTTTGGTTAGATATTCTTCTTTCTCCCCTCTGATATAATATTTTTTTCCACAATCAACATCAAAATTATAACGCCCTGTGGCATCTGTGGTGGTTACTTGAAGCGACTGAAAATTTTGATCAAACAAAGTCATCTTAGCCCCAACTAAAACTTGACCAGAATCCAAATCGGTTACAACACCGAATAATGTCTTATCACAACTTAATTGCTTTTGTTCGACAAAACGATAAATATCGTCTTCGCCTTTACCCTTTTCTCTATTGGATGTAAAAAATCCATTTCGGCTTTTAGAATTTATAATAAAAGCAAAATCATCTTGTGCACTATTGATGGGAGCTCCAACATTTTGAATATCATAATAACTATTATCCACTTCAATTTTAGCCACAAAAACATCCAATCCTCCTAGACCCGGTCTTCCGTCGCTGGCAAAATACAATTCATTATCACTTGAAATAAAAGGAAAAGTCTCTCTCCCTTCGGTATTTACTTTTGGGCCTAAATTTTCTGGAATCCCATAAGTACCATCTGCTTTTATTTCAACCTTAAACAAATCCGATTGCCCATACGTTCCTGGCATATCTGAGGCAAAATACAATGCTTTTTCATCGACACTTAAACTGGGATGAGCCACACTATAATTATCACTATTGAATGGCAATTCTACCACATTCCCCCATTGTCCTTTAGCATTTAAAGTTGCTTTATACAATTTTAACAATGTATTTTTACTGGTATCTCTTCCTCTTTTTCCTTCTAAGAAATTGTTTCTGGTAAAATACATTGTTTTACCATCTTGAGTAAAAACAGGTGTTGATTCATTAAATTTAGAATTGATTTCACGGTCTAAACGCTCTGGCTCTCCCATTCCTCCATCAGGTTTGATTTCTGCCCAATATAAGTTTGTGAAAGATTTATTCGTCCATTTAAAAACATTTTTTGAAACACCACCAGTATCTCTTGCGGAAGCAAATACCAATTTGGTTCCTAAAAATGAGCTTCCATAATCCGAGAATTCCGAGTTGACTTCTGCATCTACAACATCAAAACGGCCTGAGTTGGCTTTGATTTCTTCCAGATAATTTCTATTTTCCTTGAATAATTCCCCTCTTTTGTCATTCTTCGTTTTAAGAACAAACTGCTCCATCATTTGATCCGCTTTAGTATAATCTCCAGATGATTTTAAAGCTTGTGCATAACGGTAAAAATATTCCGGTTCCTGATTGGGATAAAGACTAAAAAGTTGATTGTACCACTTTAAAGATTCTGCCAATTCTGATTTAAAATAATAGGCATTACCCAACTTTTGAAACATTTTTTCGTCTTGATATCCCTTAGCGGCTACTTTTTCATAATTATCAATAGCATCCACATAAGCGAAACGATCGTAACTTTTTTCGGCATTTTCCAAGGTCTTTTTTTGAGCAAAACCTTGAACAAAAAAAACACTTAAAAAAAGAAAAGAGATTGTATTTTTAATTTTCATAAATAGTAGGTTTTAGAAAAATCTTGGGGAAATAATTTTGTCATACTTATTAAACAATTCGAATCTTAAAAAAAACTCATGTGACCCTGAATTGTAATGCGCTAATTCGGTTGTATCAAAATCATAACCGTATCCGATATACCAAGAAGGACTCGCCTGAAACCCTACCATTGCACTCATAGCAGCACTCCAACGATAAGCAGCTCCGACAATAAATTTTTCATTAATCATAAAATTAGCCGACATATCTACTTGCAAAGGAGCACCCTGTACATATTTAGTCAATAAAGCGGGTTTCAATTTTAAATTTGGATTCAAATCAAAAACATAACCTGCTATCAAATAATAATTAATTTTCTCTGTCGCAATATGACTGCTTGTACTTGATGATGTTGATGAATCAAAATGTTTTGTTTCTAATAAATTAGGAGCCGATATTCCGATATAACTATTATCCGAATGCAAATAGAACCCCACACCAATATTAGGCGAAAACTTATTGTCAATATTTTCTTCAAAGGTTGGGTTACCTGGATAGTAATCTAATTTGGTAAAATCTACATTGAGCAAATTAGCACTTCCTTTTAATCCAAATGACATTTTATACTTTTCAGATACTGGAATAGTATAAGAGAAATCTACTGCAATATTATTCTCATCCGATGGTCCAATTTGATCATTTACAAACGACACCCCCAACCCTATTTTACTATTATTAAAAGGAGTATTGATGGAGAAGGAATTTGTTACGGGAGCTCCGTCCATTCCAACCCATTGTGTACGATGCAAAGCAAACACACTCAAAGCTTGTCTCGAACCCGCATAAGCTGGATTGATTACTATTGTATTATACATGTATTGAGTATATTGGGCATCTTGCTGGGCGTAACTAGTAATTGTAAAAAACATTACTACCAACCCGATTATCTTTATCTTCATGTGTCTTTTTTTATTTATAATAGTAGGGGCTGTGAATCTATTTATTTTCTATTCAAATACAGGTATCCTGATTTTTCAACGCTTTCGGATTTATTATTTCTATATTTCAAAATATAAAAATAAGTTCCTACGGGTAACTCTTGTGATTTTTCAAATGTCACACGCCCTTCAGAAATCCCTTTAAAGACCTTATTGACATTATCATAATGTTCACATTCAAAAACAGAAACTCCCCATCGATTAAATATTTGAATTGAATTATCAGGGTAACATTCTATCCCTTGAATGTAAAACTTATCATTTTGACTTTCATCTGGCGATACTGCATTGAATACTTTTACGACACATCCTGAAATTGTCAATACTGTTGGGTTATCATCATTAATATTCAAATCATCTGACTTATCCTGAACTACAACTCCATTTGGACTTGTACCAAAAACAATAGCTTGATTTGAGATTGAGCCCAAATTAACATCTGCTTGTTTAATAGCATACTTACCTTCAAAATTGTTTGTATTTGTTTCTCCTACTGCCAATGTTAATGGACTTCCTGATATTACAATATCAACTAGCGGATCTAAAAGATTAATATCCGTTAAAGTCACATTTCCAGTATTGGTTACCTCAAAATTATAAGTAACTGTTTCTCCAGCTTGTGCATATCCGTCGCCATTTTCATCATTGAAATGAGCTGTTTTTATTAACGCAATACTTGGTCTCTCTACAAATACCGTTATGGTAGCAGTACTACAATTATTTGGATTTGCTTTTTCACAAATGCTATATGTCAAAGTATAATTACCTCCTGGAATATTTGCCGAAGCATTTAATAATCCATCCTTATTCATACTGAAATTTACATTTGGTGCAAAAGTAATCTCAACATCCGAAGGGTTTATTGGTAGTCCATTAAAGGTATCATTGGTTAAAGCATTGAAAATTCTACTTAAAGCTTTTGATCCATCGATAATACCTACATCATCATTATTAGCTTTAATACTAAATCTTGGAGATGCATTACATGCTGATGTCGCTGCTGGATAATTCACCACCACATTTTGGGTTGGATTAAGTACAAACTGCATGGTAACAGCTGGTCTGGTTAATTCATAACCATCTGCACCTTGTATCCATTGTCCGTTCACCGATAACCAACCTGGCCAATCTACTGGATTGTTATTTGCATCAACAACCGCTCCCGGCCAAAGCACATTTCCTGACAAAGGCATATTGCTTTGCGTTGCCACCACTCTGTTCGCACTATCGATCCAGTTTATGGTTACTAATCCTGTTGGCACAAAATTATTTGCAGTAACAGAATAAGAAACATAGGGTACATCATTTGAACAATAACTGTTCGTAGTTATTGTCATTGTTGGAGCAACCACTGTTACAGTAACAGTTGCGCTACTACAATTTGTAGGATTTGATTTCTCGCAAATAGAATAGGTTAAGGTATAGGTTCCAGCAGGTGTATTGCCTGGGACATTCACTTGACCGGATGCAACATCTATACTTGGTACAGGTAAACCTACAGCTACTGGTGTAGCTGGAGTAACAACAGTCAAATTAACCAATCCAATTGTAATAGCAGAACCATTTAAGGTATCTGGAGTAGTCGGATTTGCAGCTAATACATTTCCTGCAATAAAAGCAGTATTTATTCCCACCGCTGTTAAAGCATCATCTTTTGCACAAATAATAGCAGCATTCTTGAATGGAGCTGAAATCGAAGAAGTACAGCTTCCATTGCTCGAAGTTACCGCATAGGAAGTTCCAACTGTCATCCCGCTTACAAGACCCGAAGCATCAACTGTAGGACCCGTTGGGCTAAATGTATAAGTGTTCGATGTACTGTAGTTACTGATGGTACTCGTGCCTGCCGAAGAACAAGTCGGTGCTACGGAAACAATTGTCGGAGTTGCAGGGGTTACCAACATCGCAGCATTGCTGAACGAAGCCGATACCACAGAAGTACAACTTCCATTGCTCGAAGTAACTGCATAGGAAGTTCCAACTATCATTCCGCTTACAAGACCTGTAGCATCAACTGTAGGACCCGTTGGGCTAAATGTATAGGTGTTCGATGCACTGTAGTTACTGATGGTGCTAGTCCCTGCCGAAGAACAAGTCGGTGCTACAGAAACAATTGTCGGAGTTGCTGGGATTACCAACATCGCAGCATTGCTGAATGAAGCCGATACCACAGAGGTACACCTTCCATTGCTTGACGTTACCGTATAAGAAGTTCCAACTGTCATTCCGCTTACAAGACCCGTAGCATCAACTGTAGGACCTGTTGGGTTGAAAGTATAGCTGTTCGATGCACTATAGTTACTGATGGTGCTCGTGCTTATCGTAGAGCAACTTGCAGGTATTGATGTAATTGTAGGAACCATCAACAATGGTCTTACCGTTACCGTGTGGATAGCCGTTTTTGGTCCGTTACAGCCTGTAGCCGTGGCAGTAATGGTAGCCGAACCACTATAAGTAGAATCCCAAGTGACCGCGCCTGTTGATGTGTTGATGCTGCTTGTGCCCGCAGCCGATAAAGCATAGCTGATAGCCGTAGCATTAGCAGCTGATGCCGTATAGGTTACTGGAGCTGCTCCCTGACAGATAGTAGAGCTTCCTCCCGCAGTAAAT